>Ga0214545_1007480_pt1 | contig 18230 bp, 21 predicted proteins | sample CNSS4metaG_FD_160064 | JGI IMG/M metagenome (GOLD analysis project Ga0214545, IMG submission 160064) | Root nodule microbial communities from cowpea collected in UCLA plant growth center, Los Angeles, California, USA - CNSS4 | ecosystem: Host-associated > Plants > Roots > Nodule | place: USA...
TCTTCACATCTGTGAAATCCTGAGTTTCTCATAAACTCATTAAACTTCTTATACCATTGTCGCGGTGCTTGTTTCAACCCATACAAACTTTTATGAAGCTTGCATACAAGATTCTCTTTGCCTTGTATAACATTACATTTGCACAAAAATTGAATTCAGTACATTTAATGAATATGGATGAATATATAATTAAAATTTTCAACATTGGAAACATAAATCATGAATTCACATGCATTTAATGGGCACAATTAAAGTTTTCCACATTAGATATATAAATCATGATTTGACATTCATTTATGAAATAAATGGACATGAATTTACACTTAATGATAACACATGCATTTATTAATTGAATGAGCATTAAAATAAGATATTTACACTAAATGAAAAGACAAATGAAGATGAAAAGATAAACTCAACACTCAATGAATAGACATGCATTTAATAAGTCAATTGTCATGCACTTAATGAAATTAGATTACTGTACAAGTCATTATTTTATTTACTCCTACACGCAAATAAAAGTTTTACGGTCCTCCAAAAGATATGCATTTATTAAATGACATGACATGCACTTAATACTCATTAGAAAGGAAAAACTTACAATGAGCAAATGTAAAACGAATTATGTAAGTTACTATTACAGGTGGTTGAGTTACTATTCATTACATTATGACCACTCAATGAAAACACATGCATTTAAATATTTTGACAATTGTCAAAACAATACATACCTATTGAATTGTACCTTCCCTACAATAAAACTTTATGTTTTATTGTCACCTGTAAATGATATTTTGGTAAAAGTAATTATTTTACAGACTCCATTATGACAATAATAACTTTATAAGAAAAAAAAATATATGTATTTAAGTAGTGAATGGACATGCACTTCATGAAAAAAGTAAAAAATGCTTGATGAGAACAACTTTATATGGAGGCTATTATTGTTAGTTTTGAAATGGTTGAAATGCCAAGAAGGGGGGGTTGAATTGGCTAGTTCAAAATTTAGGCTATCTTTGAAAGCTGTAAACCACCTTTAATTGAATCAATTAGATCACAAAGTTAGGATGCAAGCAGTACTGAACTGTACACTTTCAATCGGTCAAAAACAAAGTTAATCGATTGATATTACTAAACAGATTATGTTCTGGTATAATCAATCGATTGAAATAGGAAAATAGTCGACTAAAATACTGGGAAAAATGCAGAAATGTAGATTTGAGTTTTAAACCAGAAACAATGCACAAGATTGATCAAGACAAGTTCTAAATGATTATGCAAACATGCTCAATGCTGCAGATGCCATGAAAACATGCAAGAACATGAAAAAGATTATTAAAACACAAGTTCTTGAAACTTTAAAATGAAAATGCAAGAGAGAAAAGTTAGAGAAGATAGGAGACTACAAGATTTTTATACTGGTTCACTCAAACATGAGCCACATCCAGTTTGTCAAGACAACCTGAGCTTGACTTTGCACTATTTCAAAAGATTTACAAAGTGTCCACCCTTACACTTTCAAAATATGCAAAAACACCACAAAAGACTCTTGAATCACACAAGAGACACACTAGCACAATAAGAACCCTCTTCTAGACCTGGTAAACCACCAGGCACACACACAAAGCTTGAGAAAGATCAAACCTCAGTGGTAACACAACCCAGCCTACCACAAACCCCTTCCTCCAAGCTTCAAACCAAGCCAAAAGCTTCAAGAATTGATCCAAGATCAATATTCAACTGCTACAAACTGTATGATCACGAAGGAGAGAGTTTCCACAAGTTTCCAGAACAAATTCGTGCTAAAAAATGATCAACTCACCTCTCTTTCGAAAATCACAACTTTTATAGTTAAACTGTTACGAAATTGAACAGGTTGATTTCCAAATCAATCGGTTGATTTCACTTGAAATCAGTCGATTAAAAAATAAATCAACTGATTGAATTTGTTGCAGTTTAAGACTACTACAACCAACCTTTGAACCTGTTAAAAAACCATTCAACAGATTAAAAGATACATTTTAATCTGTTGAAAAACCATTCAACATATTAAAAGACACACCTAAGACCAAAAACATCTAATTAATGCTACAAGGTCTACAATATGAATTACAAACTTCAAATACACTTTCTTAATGATGTAACTATGTGGAGAGCACACGTTCCAGCCTTGATCAACATGGTTATCATCAAATCTCCTTTCCTTCATCAATGTAGGCTTCATTCCAATGATAATGGCTTCAAGATAGTTCAAAAGAGCTTCATTAAATCTTCATCAAATCTTCAAGAAGCATACCACCTTGGCTTCACATGTCAACAATTATGTTTTCATATACTAGCTGTAAATCTACTATATAACAAAGAAAACTGAACCTTAAGTAAATTACTTCATTACCCCACTTCAATGTGTTGACATGTGTTCATTATTGTGGTTATTTGGTCATTTTCCAAAATTTTCACACAACTTCTTTTTATGACACGTGTACAAAGGTTGGTTTCTATTTATGCCTTTTTTCTCCTCTTGACACATCTCTAAGGACTTTTATGTAGTTTTATTTTGAGCGCCAATTTTTAAAATAAAGCAACCATGATGTGATGGAATATGTGACCAATGATGTGATGGAGCGATGGAAGAAAAAGAAGCAAACCATGATGTGATGGAAGACGTGATTGAGCAATGGAAGAAAAAGAATCAAACATTTTCTTCTTCCTGTTAAACTTTATTTCTACGTTTTCTAGGTTTTGTTTTCTTATTTGATTTTATTTCATGGTTCTTATATTTTTTGGTTTTGCAGTTGGGATTGAAATCAAAGAAATCTACTATATCACTAAGAAAATATACCATCTACTATATCTACTATATCACTAAAAAAATATAGCATTAATGCAATTATTAATATGGTCGATCTTATTTTTTTGATATTTGTAAAAAATCAGGATATTTCCGTAATTATCATATGATCCAATTTCTTCTCCTCTTGACACATGTCTAAGGACTTTTATGTAATTTTATTTTAAGTGCCAATTTTTAAAATAAAACAACCATGATGTGATGGAAGATGTGACCAATAATGTGATGGAGCAATGGAAGAAAAATAAGCAAACCTTTTCTCTTTCCCGTTAAGCTTTATTTCTAGGTTTTCTAGGTTTTGTTTTCTTATTTGATCTTATTTCATGGATCTTAGGTTTTTTGGTTTTGCATTTGGGATTAAAATCGAAGAAGTCTACTATATCATTAAGAAAATATACCATCTATTATCTACTATATCACTAAAAAAACATACCATTAATGTAATTACTAATGTGACTCATCTTCTTTTTTGACACATGTCAAAAATTAGGGTATTTTCGTAATTATTGTATGATCCAATTTCTTCTTCTCTTGACACATGTATAAGGACTTTTATGTAATTTTATTTGAGTGCCAATTTTTAAAATAAAGCAACCATGATGTGATGGAAGATGTGACCAATGATGTGATGGAGCAATGGAAGAAAAAGAAGCAAACCATGATGTGATAAAAGATGTGATGAAGCAATGGAAGAAAAAGAAGCAAACCTTTTCTTCTTCCCGTTAAGCTTTATTTCTACGTTTTCTAGGTTTTGTTTTCTTATTTGATTTTATTTCATGGTTCTTATATTTTTTGGTTTTGCAGTTGGGATTAAAATCAAAGAAATCTACTATATCACTGAGAAAATATACCATCTACTATATCTACTATATCACTAAAAAAATATAGCATTAATGCAATTATTAATATGGTCGATCTTCTTTTGTTGATATTTGTAAAAAATCAGGATATTTCCGTAATTATCGTATGATCCAATTTCTTCTCCTCTTGACACATGTATAAGGACTTTTATGTAATTTTATTTTGAGCGCCAATTTTTCAAATAAAGCAACCATGATGTGATGGAAGATGTGACCAATGATGTGATGGAGTAATGGAAGTAAAAGAAGCAAACCAATGATGTGATGACGCAATGGAACTATAGTGATGGTAGAAGGCCCAACAATGCTAGTATACTTTTTCAAGTGCTAGAGGATTGGTGTTCAACGTACTTTTAAATGTTTTTTTTCACCATAAACTCATCAATGTGACTACATACTGAAATATAATTGGTTAACTGCTTTTATTTATCTGCTCAACAATGTATATAGCATAAATATAAGTAGTTGGCTTTGCATATGTTTACGGATTTTAAGATATCAGGAAGTACATTGTAATTTTTTTTCTTTAAAATTTATATGATGGGGATCAGTATTTTTTTATTTCTCAAGTATTATTATTTTTATATTATTCCATAGCTCAACAAATTTTGTTATTGCTACCAATTATTTTGCAAAATATTTTGTATAAAACACTTTTCGCAACAAATTTTGTAGGAAATATTTGCAGATTTTATAATTTCGTAGGAAATGATTACCCACGAAGGAATTACTTATCAATTAAAATTCTTAGAAAAAATGGTAGAAAAAAGTCTTTTCTTGCAATTTTTTAACAAATTTGCAAGAAAAATCTCATGTAATATAAGAATTTCTAGTAGTGTTTCTAGTATTTACTTTCATAAGGCAAAACTCATAAAGAATTTGTCAAAATGAATTCTGAGTCAATAAACAGATCTTGGGCATACCTTTCGAGATATATAGATGGTGTTGAATTTGTCTTAATCTTAATGTGCACATACTTTAAATACCCAAAAAATTATGCATTGTATTTATGAAAATCAAGAAAAGGTCAGGGCACCAACTTACATGTTTGGGAACTTTGCATGAATTCTCGTAATTTTTCATTAATAAATATCTATGTAAAAGTATACCTAATTCATCTCCATGTTTTCCTTAAGGTGCACCAAATCATATACTATGAATAAACACTATTAAAGCACGCAATACGAAATAATAAATCAAAAAATAGGATTGTTTAAAACACTTTTAAAATATTGATTTAACAATGTGAGCCAAATGAAGACAAAATCTTTTACAGCAAAATGCACATATAGGCACTGCTAGTTTTATAGAAGAATTCACATTAACCTTTGTTGATTTCATGTAACTAACATCAATTTAGTGTTGACAACATCTAACATATGTCCTTTATAGTATTCACTTTGACAATGTCAAAATTGCAAACAATCTATCAAAATAAATGTAAGTGAATATTAAAGAAATATTTTTTTCATACCTTCGAAGTTATGTAGATAGTGTTGAAATTCCAAAGGATGGTTGTGTATGTTTCCTTTTGCTCCATCACCATTATCATACTTTCTTGCATTTTGCTAGTAGATTAAATGAACAACGCAACGCACAAGATTATTTTTAAGACAACTTAATTTTGTTTTCTATAGTAATTTAGAAGTAAATTAAGAAATTAAAAATAATTTTTACACTTTAAAAATGATGATAAATATGATTCAAAATAAGAAGTATTAACTTACCCATGTTCATGTTCAATGCAACAATATTGAAAATCGACAATTGTGACAACACTAATAATAGATAATAATTATTCTTTTTCTCAATATGAATGTTCAATATTTTCAATATCTATGCATGTACATGTTATGAACATCAATACACAATTTTGTTTTGAATTTCAATGTGGAAAAGTTCATTATCATCTAGACATGTTGAATACATACGACCTTACCACGTTTAAAATGAGATTCAAAAACTAAAAGAATACAACACTTAACAAAAAATCACAACCTAATTTGTACACCTTTTATTATTAGGTTTAATCATGCCTTTGGTCCCCATTTTGGAGTCAAAATCTCAAATTAGTACCCAAATTTTCACAAGTATCAAATAGGTCCCCTATTTTGTTAAAATGTCTCAAGTTTGCCATTTTTGTTAAGTCTGGGTTGACACCGTTAGAGGGAGTGCCACGTGTCAGTTCCTGGATTTTTTGAATTTTTTATTTTTTATTTTTTTTGAATTTCTTTTTAAAAATAAAAAAATTGCCACGTGTCAAACTGTCATCGTGCCACATGGCAGTGACAGAGTGATGTGGCAGTGATAATGACACGTGTCAATTATGTCATTTCCAATTTCTCAATTTGGTCCCTTTATTTTAATTTTTGTGTCAATTTAGTCACAATTTTTGTAAAAAATGAGCAATTTTGTCCTTTTCCAAATTGAAATCAAATTTAATTTCTATATAAATGTACACAAATATTTCTATCAAAATTGATATTTCAAATAAATATTTTTAACCAAATTAAGTTTATTTAATTAATATTTTACATTGAACTTTATTTAAAATTGTTAATTGAAAATAATGTTAATAGAAAAAAAATCATAAATTAACTAGTTCACGTAACAATAAAAAACATATAAATTTAAAATTTGAAAATTTTTTAATTAAAGTTGAATGTGAAACATAATTTTAAATAAACTTAGCTATGTTAAAAATATATAATAAAAATATCAATTTGAATAAAAATATTTGTATAACATTTATATAAAAATTAATTTTTTTTTAATTTGGAGAGGGATGAAATTGAACTATTTTTACAAAAATAGAGACTAAATTGAGACAAAAATTAGAATACAAGGACCAAATTGAGACTAAGGAAATGACACCTGACATAATACTGACACTTGGCATTATCACTGCCACATCACTCTAGCCCTGCCACGTGGCACGACGACAGCTTGACACGTGGCAAAATTTTTAATTTTAAAAAATTAAAAAAAAATAGAAACTAAAATAAAAAAAATCAAAAAATTGAGGAACTGACATGCGGCACCCCATTTAACGTCGTCTAGCCAGACTTAGGGAAAACTTGAGACGTTTTAACAAAATAGGGGACCAATTTGAGACTTTTAAAAATTTGGGTACCAATTTGAGATTTTGACTCCAAAATGGAGACCAAAGGCATGATTAAACCTTATTATTATTATTTTTATGTTATGATATTATTATATTATTATTAAATATAATTACGTGTTATAATAAATTATTAATTTTTAAGAACCATTAAATTTGTTGAATTTTTTATCATCCAAAATTTGTTTATATTCTAAATATAAATTATTTTCACATGTTAAAAATATGTGAAAGTTATTTAAAAGTGTTAAAATAGTCTAGTAAAAAGGAATTAGTTTTATAATTTAGATTTTAAATTTCAAATTCAAACATACACTACTAGAAAAAACATTTTAGCCACCGACGAAATCGGTGGCTAAATGGCTAAAATCGGTGACTAACACCCTTAGTCACTGAATTAGCCACCAAAAATAAATAGTGGCAAAAATCCTAATCGCAAAACAGTTAGCCACCAATACTAAAATCGGTGGCTAAATAGCCACCGATATTACAATCGCTAATTGGTCACTATAAATTTGGTCACCTTGAAGTATTGGAGACCAATTTAGCAATCGAAATTTTGGTCGCTAAATCAGTCGCAAATAGATATGTTTTTTTAATATAATTCAAATAATATCGGTGGCTAGAATGGTGGCCAAACCGATTGCTAAATTGGTAGCTAAATTGGTGGCTAAATCGATGACTAAAACGGTGGCTAAAACGGTGGCTAAAACGGTGGCTAAACTGATTGCTAAATGAACGTGCTTATATTCAATTTTATATGTGCTTATAAATACTAAATATTTAATTATACTAAATAACAATAAACTTAATATATAATGTAGTAAAAGGTTGTGTAATACATGATCCAACATAAAATCAAAATGAAAGGAGTTCTAAATACATATGCAAGTTTTAAAGTCATCACATAATTAAACCTAACTAATGTTCATGTGGACTACCATCACTAGAACGATCTACTACATCATCTCCATTGTCAGGAGGATCAAAAGGGCTTGGCATAAGATTGCTCAACTTAATGTGTTGTAAAATAAGTTTCATATGCTCTTCTTGTTGGCGTATGCGTTCCTTCTGTTGCTCATTATCTTGCATCAATTGTGCCATCTTTTCATCAAATGTCTTATCCTTAGCTTTCAATTCACCATTTAATTTTTGAATAGTTTCACGCATTTCTTCTATTTCATGAACCATTAGAGCTTGGCTAGTACTAGAGTGAGCAAATGTAGAAGGAGTAAACCTTTTGCTCAATGCACCAAGCCCATACACATCCCCTTTATTTCCACCCCAACAACAACATGGTATAATTCATTGTCATCAATGGAGGTAATAGAAGAGTTTTGTGAAGATCCTTCATTACTTTGATGTTGTTGGGATTCTTCTCAGCGTTGCATATATTTCTCTTCAAAATGAAGTCAAATGTGATTGTTGTAAACAAACATGTAACGAATATTAAATTATAACCTAGAGTTTAAACACACCACAAGATCACAGGTCTTATCATTGACCCTTTCTCTAGTCTTCAACTTTGTTGTTCTCTATATAATCTCCCAAGTAGTTGGTGGTCGTTCTAGCTCCTTAATCTACATATATTTAAACACAAGATAAAATTGAATACGTAAGTCTAATATATTGAATTTGACTTAAATACATAGAAAATATAAAGATATAATAAGATAACCATTTTGTCAAAATGAGTTGTAGTAGATATGGAACCACCATAACATGCTCAAACCCCCTTCTCATGAGGTTGGAATTGATTTCTACGGGAGGGAAATGGAGTGTGCTTTAAGGGGTATGTTTTGCAATTCCCTCACGCCCAAGCACACACTGCATCACAAATTACCCATTCCCATTGAAAAACACACATTCTTGATATTCCACAAACACAGACCAAACAACAACCTCGATACAGACCAAAATCATATAGTAGCAGTCAAACGAAAACCATTTAAAAGCATTAAGATGAAAAAAGTGGGGGAAAAACTTACATTTCTGCAACTCCATTCCTGCAACTCCTTGGGCAAAAGTTTTGCAATTATAAGTTCAAACAATTTCATGATAAATTAAATCCCAACGAAGAAATGAAAATAAGCATTCTGGGAATGAGAAAAAACTTGTGTAAGTGATCGAAACAAACCCCAATGCGCTGTGATTTAAATAGAAGCAAGCAACTTGCAATTCAAACCCCGCAAGTGATGAAAACTGCGAGTAAGTGATGTGGTTCAAACCCCGCAAGTGATGGAAGTTGTGAAGAGCTGATGTGGTTCAAAACTTGCAGGTGATGGAACCTTTGAGGAGTTGATGGAAGTTGTGAAGGAGAAGGATAGTTAGGGTTTGAAACGAAAATTCAGAACAATTGTGATATGAAATGAGATTTGGAGGCAAACTCAAAATCATTTAATTTTGGGGGTAAGCTGAAAATAATGGAGGTAAACACCCAAAATAATTAAGTAACTGAAATATATTTGGTCGCTACCAAAACTCCAAAATTTGTGTAAGTAATAAGTTGATTCATATTTAGCCACTGAAACACATTCAGTTGCTATTTAGCCACCACAACAAAATCGATCGCTAATAAATCATTTAATTTGGTGGCTATTTTGGTGGCTAAAACGAATAATTTATTCCACTTTTCACGGCCATCGATTTAGCGACTGGATGTTTGTAACGAATATTTTTGGTCGCTAATTCAGTCATTGTACGAACTAATATCAACAACAAGTCATTTAGTCGTTGTTTCGGTGACTAATTTGAGACTGGTGCAAATCAGTGGCTATTTCAGTCACAATTTGTGACCGCCTTTTTCAGTGGCTAAATGACTTTTTTCTAGTAGTGATACTTTTACCAATATAAAACTTACTTTTAGAAAGAAATTGAAATTGAAATCGTTAGTTTATTTTTTTAATTTCAAAGAATTTGTAATTTTTATTTCTAATAATAGACTTATTTTTATGTTATTGAAATTATTTTTAATTTATTATTTAAATTTAACATAAGTATTTTACAATTTTTAGTAAATTATTTCCAATATTTTATTATTTAGTTTCACTTTAATTTATCAATGATATCATTATTATTTATTTATTTATTATTTTATACCATATTTTAATTTCTATTGTTATTATATTTTATTATTCACACATTTTCATTAAACTTTTTGAGTTCTTCCTCTTTCATATTACGTTGCTATCTGAACTCTTCTTATATGTTAAAAGGGAAAAATACGTTTTTGTCCCTGAAGTTTCACAAAAAATTGCAAATGGTCCCTCATCAAAACTTTGTCACCGTTTGGTCCTCATACTTTCAAAATCAGTGGTATTGGTCCTTCAGTTAGGATAACGTTAAAAGAATTGGTGAGTGGCAAACGACGTTCCACCTCAGCATGAGAGATGTTGACATGTCTGGTAACAGATCTTTGACATGTGTTATTATATTTTTATTTTTTTTACTTAAATGAAATATCAAAATGTGTGTTTAACCTTGAGTGAGTGAAATTCCAACTGAGGCAAATGTTTTTTACCTAAGTGAATCACGACCACCACTGTCAGGGAGAACAATTTTCACCACGTAGATTTCATGAGAAAGGTGGTTTGGTTTGGTTCTTTAATCGAAGTGGGAAACCTTACAGACGAAGGGCATTTCATTCGGTATCCCTTGGTGAAGACGAAGACAAAGATATGAATTTATTGATTTAAAATAGGCGTTTTCTTTGATTCGTCTAGGTTGTGGTATTTGTTTTAGCTATGGTTTGTGTTCGCTCCCATTATTGTTTTATTTCATGCATTTAGGGTTTCTATTTCTTCCATTTTCAGAGATGGCTTTTTCGATTGCGTTTTACCATATGGGGAAATTCGAATCCTTTAAGGGAAGGTTTCTGAGATACCAGGGAGGGGAAGAACATGTGGTCCATGGAGTGGATGCTGATAGGTGGTCATATTTCGAGGCATTTTCCATCTTAAAAGAGGAATTTAAATATGACGGAATGGTGAAATTGTGGTGGAAGCCTAAAAGAGGTAGAATGGACAAAGATTTGAAGCCTTTTGGTAACAGATAAAGATGCATTTGAATTGTCTGACTATGCTGAAAGTAGAAAAGAAGAGGTCCAAATTTATGTAGAACATGTGGTTAGTACCGTTGAACCAATTGAGTTTATTGAATGGACACAGAGTGGTACTAAAAGTGGTGGTGGTTAGGAGGGAGCTGCTGGTCTTAACGAGAATGATGGTCAGGAGGGAGTTGCTGGTCTTAATGAGAAGGCTGGCTATGAGGTTCACGTTGGTGATGTTAATAATAACATGGTTAATGAAACTGAGGATGGGATTGATGTAGCTGGGGACATTGATGTTCAAGGATCATGATGAAGTTGTTAATGAGGATGCTCACAGACAGGCTGGGTTAAATGTTGCTACTATGGATGATGTAAATGTGGCTGCAGATGTAGATGTTTAAAGTGGTGATGATATTGTAGTTGAAAATGGATATGAAGTGTTGGATGAAAGTGAAGAAGAACTTCATAGAGACAATGATGATGGTTTTGGATGCAATGATACATCACGTAGGAACATAAGAGATGTTCTTCAAAGGTAGTTTAATATGAGAATGAATAGGAGAAAAAGAAAGCCTTCAGCTACTGCAAGTGCTGGTGGTTTTGAAACACCCTAATTTGGTGAAATCATGAGATGGATGCAACATATAACATAGATGAGTTACAAAGTGATCTAGAGTGTGAAAGGGAGGATGTACAAAAGAACCCAATGTTTAAAGCTGACGACATGGGAACAGACTTCAAATTCTGCTTGGGAATGGAGTTTTGTTCCTTTACAGAGTTTAAACAAGCTCTCAAGGAGTACTCAGTATTGAATGAAAAAGAGTGGTAATTTTTCTTAAAAATGATGACATTAGAGTTAGGGTTATTTGTAAGAAGAAATGCAGTTTCTGATTCTATGTAGTAAAGTTGGAGGCAACCACACATTTCGAGTGAAGACATTGGTTGATTCACATAGTTGTGGGATGGTATTTGCGAATAGGAATGCAAACAAGGATTGGGTTTCAAAAATTGTTGCTGACAAGTATAGAAACGTTGGCAAGATGACTGCAAATGAAATTGTAGATGACATAAAGAAGACATATAGTGTTGGGATTAATAGGTGGAGGGCTGTGAAAGGAAAACAAATTGACATGGACATTGTAGAAGGGGATGGGCAGAAGCAATATAGCTTGTTGTATGACTATGTTACAAAGTTGAAAAGAGTGTTTGCTGGTACAACATGCAAGATTAAAATTAATCATCCCCAACCCACCTTGTAGCCACGTTTTGGGTCTTTTTATATGTGTCTAGAGGGGTGCCAAAAAGGTTTCATTAATGGTTGTAGACCACTTATAGGTGTTGATGGTTGTCACCTGAAAAATAGTTATGGAGGGCAGTTGTTAGTAGCTATAGGGAGGGACCCAAATGATCAGTATTTACCACTTGCCTCTGTAGTGGTGGAAAATGAGTGTAAGGAGACCTGGAGATGGTTTATTAGTCTCTAACTGGACGACATTGGCGATGTACAATCTAATCACTGGGTGTTTATTTCTAATCAATAGAAGGTAAATTCTGAATCTAAATCTGTTTATTTATGCACACTGTGTCTGTATCTGAATCTATTTTCTGTTGTTTTTATAATTATTTGCAGGGGCTAATGCAAATGTTTGACGAAATCCTACATGGGGTGGAACATAGGTTTTGTCTAAGACACTTGTACAACAACTACAAGAAGAAGTTTGGAGCAAGGATCCTGATTAGAAACCTCATGATGGGGACTGCCAAAGCGACATATTACCAAGGTTGGAAGGCTAAAATGGAAGACTTGAAGAAGGTGAATCTTGTTGCATATGAGTGGTTAGTTGGTATTCCACTACATTCATGGTGTAATCATGCGTTTAATGTATATCCTAGGTTTGATGTGCTTATGAACAACTTATCAGAATCTTTTAACAACACAATACTCTTAGCTAGGGATAAACCTATTATTACCATGATGGAGTGGATTAGATCATATTTGATGACTATATTTGTTACTTTAAGAGAAAAGTTTGCTGCATATCCTGGAGCTGTTATGCCTAAACCAAGTAAAAGGCTAGATAGGGAAGTTGAGAAGAGTGGCAATTGGATTGCTGTTTGGAGTGGTGATGGAATTTTTGAAGTCACTCAAGGATTTACTATCGAGAAGTTTGACATTGATCTTACAAATGTTATTGATATTTTTGGGACTTGGTAGGCATTCCATGTAGACATGTCATTGTTGCTATTAACTACAAGTTAGAACAACTTGGAGATTATGTCCACCGATTTTATAAAAGAGAGGCATATGAAGCTTGTTATGGGCCTCATATTTCACCCATTAATGGACAACAATTGTGGCCAAAGACAAATGCAACTCCACTACTTCCTCCTACATACAAGGCTCCTCCAGGGAGGCCCAAGAAACTAAGAAGAAGAGAGGCTAATGAAAACGTCAATCACTCTAAAGTAGGGAAAAAACCAGTCAAGATGAAGTGCAGTAAATGTAACCAATATGGACACAATATCAGAGGTTACAAAGCTACAAAGAACAAGAAGGTAATCTTTGTACCATAAACATTGTATTTAAAGTTAAATTACAAACATTTAACTTCATTCATGCATATTAATTATAGGGGAAAGGACATCAAAAGAACAATGTTGGAAGTGAATGTACCACCAGTGCATCTGGAGCGAGACAGAGCAACAGGTTGAGATCTACCACAAGGAGCACATCACAACCACCAACTACAAGGGGAGGAAGGAGGTATAATAAAGTAGTGCCAACCACCATGGTTTTAGGCTCCGAAGCAAGTTCTAGCAACCCAAGTTGACAGCCCATGTGACCTACTTTGAGAAGTGTGTGCTTTTGTTGTTGTCAATGATAGTGGACGTTTAATTTTATTTGTAATTTTTTGAAGCTGTCTTTTGGGGCAAGTATTATTAAGTTATAGCTAGCTATGAATCAGCTTTTGTGTGAACTTTTTCAGACAAATATGGCCAAGTTGTTTGGACCACTTGTTATCTTTATGACTTAATGACATGTTATGTACTATCTTTATGACTTGTGACGTTGTTTGGAATTGCAAAAAAAGTCAAGTTCGTTATCTCTCTAAGCGTTTTTTATTTATTAATCTATATACATGAGATTTATCCCACAGGTACTAATAATACAGAGGGCAAATTTCAAATAAGATACGTTATCCATTCTTTATAAAAGAATGACTAATTACATCTTAAAATAACAGCGTAGGGACTGAAAACAACTAAATTTTACTCATAAAGGACTAATAACAATTTCAAGTTACATCACAAGAACTGCATATATCTTCATTTAACAACAAATGACCAATATTTCATAACATATTTCTACACATTGCTTGTTACAATTGATCTTCATCATAAAAAAAACACAAAACGTAACAGTGAATGCCCATGATACAAGGAAAAGCCACATCTTAAGTTGACCCATTTTTCTCTCTTCCATCAACTTCTTCTTCAACTTAGAATTCTTCTGTAGCACATCTACAAGCATTCTTTCATTAACACAAACATTATTCTCATTTTTTTTCTCTGGTAGTCCTTCCTTTTCAGGTTCAACCTCTTCAGCCCATTGGAAGAACCTACAATTTCTGTCACTCTGCAATGAAAACAAATCAATTTAACAAAAATATTTACCACAAATCTAAACCCTAAACACTCAAAATGACTTTGTTACTTACAGCCCAATTTTTACATCTCCAAAAAAATCTTCCATTGTTCTTTTGGGTATTGGCTTTCAAAAGCAACAAAGTTTCCCCACTTCCGCAAATTCTTGGCACAAATTTAGAATTTCGAATTTGAGAAGATGAAGATGAAGTAGTTGAAGATTTAGATCCATAACTCCTCCTCATATTGGAAAGTTTAAACAACAAAATAAACAAACCCTAATCCCACCTTTCACTTCCACCCTAACCCCACATTTCACAACTCCATTGCAACTTCCAATCTCTATTTCCCTTCACGGTTTTCATGACCAATCTTCATCAATTACAATTTGGGGCTCTGTCGCGCAGTGAAGAATGTTCTCCCTTACGATGGTGGTCCCGATTCACTCTTCCAGTGGCTGTCTTCGAATTCACGTAGGTAAAAAACAAGGGGAAACAAACGTAGGTTAAAAAACAAAGTGAAACACATGTTTTGATATTTCATTTAAGTAAAAATAAAATAAAAATATAATAACACGTGTCAAAGATCTCTTACCAGACGTGTCAACATCTCTCATGCTGAGGTGAAACGTTATTTGCCACTCACCAATTTTTTTAATGTTGTCCTAACTGAAGGACCAATACCACTGATTTTGAAAGTATGAGGACCAAACAGTGACAAAGTTTCAATGAGTGGCCATTTGCAATTTTTTGTAAAACTTCAGGGACCAAAAATGTATTTTTCCCATGTTAAAATTATAAGAAAGTTCTTTAGTTGAATTAAAAAATCCAATTAAAAATTTATTATTTTATAATTTGTTTAGTTGTAAATTGGAAATTTGTTTCCATGTTTTTATTTTATTTATTTTTTTGAATTTCTAATTCAAATTTTATTATTATATATATAGAAATGTAAATTTAACAATATTAATATTAATTTAAAAATAAAATTGAAACTGAAATCATAGTTATTTTTATATTTTTAAAAGTTTAAGAAAATTATAATTTTAACTTTTGTAATAATATAATTATTGAAAATAACTTTTAAATTGATTTCAAAATTAACATAAGTGAATAACAATTTTAAATGAAGTATTATTTTTAATAATAAAATAGCTTATAATTAAATATGACAAATTCAAAATTCCAAACATGATGAATATTTTCATGATTTGAAATGGGTTATAATTTACAAATGTTTAATTTTAACAAAATTAGGATAGTAACAAAAATATAATTAAAATCAATATAATTAAGTGATTACTATCTTAAAAATTATATGATATATTGTTAATGTTAAATTTAATACTTTTTTGGAATAAAAAGTTAGAACTGGAATTGGTATCCAAAATATATATATATATATATATATATATATATATATATATATATATATATATATATTTTGTAAATTAAAATCAAAATAATGATATAAAATTATTACCTTTAAGTACCTAACAAAGTTGTAGTAATAATTTAAATGATAATTTATGATCTTGAACTGTTAATGGTATAGATTTGACATATATTGTATAATGTAGTTAGCGTTGCTGTAAAACCTGAAGAAGTGAATGTAACGACACCTATAACGACACCTAAATATAATTAAAGATAAGAACAATGGCTAGTGAAGATTCATATAACTCAAAAACTTTATCAACATGGCTGCCAATTGCACTAATAAAATGGTGGTGACTACCACAAATTGGAGACTCGTTAAAGGTGAACCTTCTAACATTTGCATTATTTTTGTCAGCATCAGAACTTGCAAGTTCCTTTTCTATAGAGTATCAGATATCCTTCCAACTTAAACATGGTTCTCAAAAACCCAATATACCATACAATTGATGATATTCTCAAATACTTCAATATGCTTGTAGCACTTGTGGAATTTGTTGCTTCAACACCAACCTTACGGTGGAAGATAAATGTTAAGACATTTCTCTGCAGACAATCTTCCATTTAGACTACAACATGTTAGAAACTCAGTTAAATTCTGACTCTTGGTTCATTTTTTTTTAATTTGCACCTAACATCAAGCCAATTAAAGGGAAAACACAAAAAAAAAAAGAAAAAAAAAGAATTACTCAAAAAAATAAATTGGTTTTACTCATTTCATTGTTCTTTCATCCACACATAATGTGGAGACGACCTTTTCTTCTTAGAGCCTCCCTCTTCTCATGCACCTTCATCCCATCTTCATAGAGTTTAAACACATGTTCAAAGCTACCAAACTCATCTGGGGCACAGTCAAATAACAGCTCATGTTTCATAACTTGAAATATGGACTTCAATGCGCTAACAAGAAGGCCTTACAATTTCAAGTGCTCAAATCTTTCATCCCTTGAAACATTAAAGTAATCCATTGCCTACTGTTATAGCTCATGTTTTGTACTATCATCAAGCCTGTGAAATTGAAATTCTCCAAGTGACATATTCTCCCAATACACTTCTGATAAGTTAGTATATCATAAGCTAATCCTAACAACATATTACATATAAAATAAACCCTTAAGACATGAAAAAAATTGTAAAACCAAAAGATGACAATGCTCACATTTCATAGTTCACCTTAATACGCTCACTGTTAATACAGAAAGATTTAGGATGACCTATATTTAGGTTAATGGCTTCGTACAAAAAGATACAAAATTCTTATTTTATTTAGCCCAAAAATGAGAAATTAAGCACAATAAAATCACGTTAAATAAAAGCATGAACATAACACCAAAAATTGCAAAAGAAATGAAGTAGACATTCTCAATAACAAAAAGCAGAAATATAAAATGAATAATGCATTTATTATTGTGGGAAAGAAGAAACCTTTGTTGAAAAAAAGCTAGGGGTCGATTGAGTGAGATAATTTTGAACATCTTCTTCTGAGAGTAAATAAACACCAACAGGCAACAATAGCAATCATAATTGTTGAAGTGTTTCCTCATCTAAACGTCGAGAAAAATCCCCTTGTTTTTTGTCTTACTTTGTTTCCATCCCAAAATTTCTCTACAACAAAATTGAGAAAAGAAAAGTAACATAAAATTGGTAGGACACAGAAAAGAAAAAAAATATAATATGAGCAAACGCATACTATAGTATGCTAATTTAAATCATGTATCACATAAATCAAAAGCAAACCTGAGATTTACACCCTGAGACAACTAAATTCCTACAAAAATGTTTAAGATAAACACCTACCATAAACAACAACAAAAGAAATAGGAAAAGATAAAAATCAAACCTACCTCCTTCTACGCTTGAGAGCATGTATCTTTAGCCTGTGTTCGTTTAAACAGATAGTACTGTAGGAGTAGATTTGGAAGAACGGATTTAGAATTGAAATTCTGTTCACTTTAAAAGATATGCAAAGATTTGTGCAGATGAATTTAGAAAAAGTTATCACAATTTCATCTCACCATACCAGCAAAGATTTGTGCGGATATATCATTTTTTACATTTTTCTCCTCACGCTTTAATATTCTGTTATACATTATAAATAATTTTATAATAATTACTATATTAATTATTAAATATATATTATTTGTTTTTATAGTTTATTATATATATATATATATATATATATAATAGTTTATAATAATAAATAATATAATAATATAAATTTAATACTTATTTTTAATAATATATATAATAATTATTAATAATTATA
>Ga0214545_1007490_pt1 | contig 18208 bp, 9 predicted proteins | sample CNSS4metaG_FD_160064 | JGI IMG/M metagenome (GOLD analysis project Ga0214545, IMG submission 160064) | Root nodule microbial communities from cowpea collected in UCLA plant growth center, Los Angeles, California, USA - CNSS4 | ecosystem: Host-associated > Plants > Roots > Nodule | place: USA...
TATATATATATATATATATATATATATATTAAGCGTATTTGTTAAATTAATAAATAGCTAATTACAAATTGATAAATTTGCTCAAAGCTAACTAGTTACCAAATAGAAGAAAATTCAAAACTTTAGTTTAACGGGGAGTAAGAACAAATGTAGCATTTTGATTTCTTTTACTAACTTTTGGAAGAAGATGTCGAAACAAGAAAACTCGATGGAAAACAATTATGACTTTTAATACTCTCCAAAGTTTTTTCTATTGTGACGCTTTCCTATATTAATTAGTTGACCTTCTTATTTTTATCAGCCATTAAGATAACGATTTTTCATTTTGGTCCATTGTCCATAAATATTGTTCCTCATGTTCGAGAATTAATTAGAAAATTGTCTGTCAGATTATGAAATAAATAGTGCAATACTTGGTTTTCTTAGGGGCTATAATGAAGTGTGTGCAAGGAAAGAGGGACTAATATGCACATCCAGTTTTGGCTTATAATATTGGTGTTAAATGTAAGTATCCTCTGCATATTTATTCAACAAATTGGATACTAAAGATGATGGCATATCCTCTTGACATAAGAAGAGTTGAAGTCATATGTAGAAAGTGAGTCCAAACTCCTATCATTATCGGTTATTAATGAATTTTTATTATGTTAAGTTTATTTTGGGCCTAACATTATGGGTCTAGTAGTATAAAGTTTTCTTCTTGGGTCTTGTATAATAGGTTAAGTAGTATAGGGGTTTTCTTTTGGCCTTGTATAATAGGTGAAATAGTTTGGGTTTTCTTTTGAGCCTTGTATTTAGTCCTAGGATTGTAGTGTAGGGTTTTGGGCCTAGAGGAGATGGACCCTAAGGAGACACATGAGTCTAGGGTAAAAACTCTAGTTTGGATAGCAAACCTTCTAGAAGCTTCTAGGCCATTGCCTAGAGTATTCTTCAAGTTGTTTTTTTGTGAGACACATGCTCTTGCCATGTGTCATGTTCCTAATGGAGAAAATTTCTCTTTAGTAGTGATCATGTGTCATGCTCCTAATAGAGATGATTTCTCTTTAGTAGTAGTCATGTGTCATACTCCTAATGAGAGGATTTTATCTTGGTCTCTAAGTTAGAGTATTAGGATTTTGCTTCTACAATTTGGAGATACCTTTAGGGTTACCTAAGCTTATAAATAGATGTGTCTCCCTCCATGTAAATCACCTTTTGATTGAGTAAAGTTATGCTGCCAATTTTGTGTCGCACTACTCAACTTAGGTCACCAAGGCAAGATCACCCATTCTAAGTTTCCTATAGTTACCCCTTCCTTAAGAGTTAGCCCAACCTCTCTTGAGAGCACTCAAACACCAACATAGTCTTTCCTGCTTGCCTGAGTCATATAGCTTGGAGGGGGAGCCACCATCTCATCACATAAAACCACCATATGCGTACCATATTTCCACCACCATCAAGCTTATGCAAACCGCCATTCATTTGGGAGTCTCCCCTGACATGAGTCATACAACTTGGAGGAGTTTATCCCATCATTTGGTAATCAAAGCTTAGGTTATTGTGTTTTCCTAGCATCGTTTTGTAGCTATCTTGGAATGGTCCAAATAAACCTTTACACACAAAACAATGTTGGTAGTAAATATCTACAATTTTTAAAATTAAATTGTATCCAACCTAGGGGTCCAAAAATTATGCGTTGTAGTCAAATGAAAGCACTTTGAATCTAGTTTCCAACAAAAAAAAAAAAAACAACTCATTTAGAGTTCCGTGGAGAAATTTATTAGCAAAATAGTCATCAAAGGTTAAAGCTGCTAGAATTTTGTCATTAACGTTTTCCAAGTTTTGTTTTGGTAGTTTTGACTACTGTTTTGTGCCTTCTAAATGCTCCTAAATGTGTTGGATAACATGTTACATGTGGTTAGTTTTTCTTGACTCTTTTTCTCACATTTTCCATTCTTTCATATCATATGTTTGGGTCACTTGTATTTTCAAATCATTCCATGTTGTCTAAAGTCATGTCTAGTCCTTTTTTTTGTCTCCACTTCCTAGTTTAACTTTGAAAAATCACAAAAAAGTATATATTCATGTTCAAAGCTACACCATGTATGTCCATTTCAGTGCTTTTATTTTGCATCTTTGAGTTCATACTTGTTATTAGTTCATTAGCAAGTTCATAGGGTTAGGTTTCCATTATGTTTGCTTGAGTTTCATATTCTATCTTTTGATTGTAGTAGGTTTCTTTCCATTTTGAGTTACTTCTTGTTCAGGTGCAAAATACATGATGAAAATGTGTTGTAATGGTTCTATTTTGGTGCTGGAAAAATATTGAGAAGAATAGAAAAAAAATTTCATAAAAAAGGAGCAAAAAAAAATAATCAAGAATAAAAGTGATCAAAATAAGTGCCCTGGAACCACTACCACTACCTTCTTTGGGTATTTTATTTTGCTACACTTCAAAAAAAAAATTATGTGTGAAAAATTGGATATTACAACAACTTATGTCTTAGTTTGAAGCTAAAAGAATGTCTTTAAGCATCATTAGCATTCAGCCAAAGAGAAGAAGAAGCATCCATCTCATTCTCTAGTTGTTTTTGGTTTTGTTCATCTATTCACTGCCTTTCTTTAGGTGTTTCCCTTTGTGTGCTTAACCTTGTTTCTTAAATTTTAATTTTTTGCTTGTCTTTCTTGGTTGTTCTTGGTTTTGTCACACTCAACTCCTCTTGAGTTTAGCTCTTGTTCATTTAAGCCTTTTCTTGCTTTCTTTCTTCGACTCCTTTCAGTTTTTTGTGTAAGCTCTCTTTAGAGGTGAACCAACCCTTGAGGTAGCATCTTAGGGGGTGGAAACCTAAAGTGGACTTGAAGCCTTGGTGTAGGAGACAAGAAGAGAAGGAGAGAAACACTTAGAGAGCAGGAGAATCAATTTGTTTGTATTCACATTTTATTTTGAGTTGTAATTTGTTGCTTTGTTTTGTTTCTCGTAACTTGGCTTAATTAGGTGCCTTGGGGAGCCTTTGGTGTTCAATCACATCTCCTAATTAGAACATTAATTTTTTATAGTGAAACACATCTTAGTTGGTAAGTGCTTTGAAGGTTCTAAGTGCCTTTTAGTCTTACCATTAGGTCACATAGTTTAGCTTAGGTTGAATTACTCAATTTGGTGTTAGTTTTTTCAAAAATGCTTCAATTTGGTCCTTTATGTTAGTATTTTTTATCCAGGAGAAGGAGCCAAAACAAAAGTAAGAGTTGGGACCACCTGTTGAGAGGGCACATAAATACCATATTTGGAGGATTCACTAGAGTTGGCTCCTCTTCATCAGCATAGAAGAGACATATCAGGGCACTTAAAGAAGGTCATTGAAGTTGAGGTGAAAACGTTATAGGGAGCAAGGCTCTTCAAGGAAGTACAATACACCACTTGACTTACCAAGGTGATCCTGCTAAAATAGTTGAGTGGCCAAAGGCGGATGTGCACCGACTTCACTGATCTCAACAACGTGTGTCCTAAGGACGTATACCCCCTCCCTAGCATCGATCGACTGGTCGATGGAGCCTTAGGCCACAAAGTGCTAAGCTTTCTAGATGTGTACTCAGGGTATAACTAGATACTAATATTGTAACATCTCAAAATTTATACCACAATGTTTTCAGTATGTCAATACCTAAAATCTTATGATACATTATTTTCATATGTATTGTGACTAGTATAATAAATTATGAACATATGATATAAAAATAATAATTATTCAAGAAATCAAAATTTAAGTGTTTGCAATTAAAATAATTATAATAAAAATATTACTATAAAATAATATACTTCAATAATAAAATAAGTTATAATACTTATAACATTACAACTAGCATTTCAGTTTCAGAAAAAACATATGTTTTGCCTTTATAATAATAATAATAATAATAATAATAATAATATAAACACATTTATAATACGTATTACACAATAATTTTATAATCTTGTTCCGTTATACACCTTTATCATGTTTGTTGAAGTAATTTTAAATATCATGGATATATTTAATAAAAAAAATTATAGTCTTCTCCAAACTGAACTTTAATAATATATGTGTAGAAACTTTATATATTATGATAAAGTAAACTAAAAAAAAATTAGATTGAATCTGCACCACAACGTTACAATCCATTTGCATGCACCAAGAGTGGTCAAAATAGCAAATCACAATTAATGCTAGGCCAGGTTAATGTTAACGTCAAATAGGATAAAAAAAATCTTGGTAGCCTAATCTTTAACTAACTAAACTAAACCAAGGAAGAACTGAAACAAAAATAAAATATTGCATTTTAAACTAAATGCAATCATTAAAAAATGTTAATATAAATATGGGTGAAGTGAATCCAAGGGGAGAAGGAAAGAGAGACAGTGAGAAAAAAGAAGAAGGAGGAGAAGCACACAGTCTTTGCTAGTGTGAGAAAAGAAAAAGGAGAAAAATCAAATACAAAGATCATCTTCAAAAGTATATCTTTCATAGCTAAGGTAAGGGGAGGAGACATCTATCATTTTATCTTTTTACTTTGATTATTTTTATCTGTTCATAATTATTTTTATCTTTATATTTACCTTAAGTGAGGTGTCCCTAACCTCATTCTAATTTATATTTAGTTCTCGTTCCTATATATTTGTTTATATTCATCTTCAGTTGTGCACTGGTCCTATTTATTTAATTTATATTTACTCTTATTCACTTATTTATATTTACCTCCAATTACGTATTGGTCCTTTTTATTTATTTATATTTATTTTAATTATTCACTAATTCTATCTATTTATTTATATAATTATATGGTTTAATATTGAAATAAAATTTATGATAAATAAGGATTTGATTATTGTAGTTGGAGGTATGACCTTGGAGATTTAAACGAGTTAGTATTACTCAAGATGAGATGTTCTTGAGTTACTTTGTTGGCCATGAGCTCATTTATCCTAACTAGTCACTACAAAATTAATCAATATCTTTATAAAATATGATAAAATCCAGTTTTATGGATTTGGGAGAATTTTCATTTCATTTTATCTTATTATGATATGTATATTTTTTATGTGATATTTGTCTCACTTCCCTATTTCTATGATTGTGTGTGAAAAACAAAATTCTATAACCTTATCATAGATGGTTGTCCTAACATGCCTGATCCCTTCTTTGCCGACATTATGGCTGTTTTCCTGGGAAATGCATGGCAAACCAATGCAGTGAATAATTATGTGACATTTAAGGGAACTAGAAACTCTACTATTACTTTCCTTTATGCTCCAAACGCGCCGATTGTTGTAAGACCCGAGAAATTTAAATAATTAAGTAAATAATTATTTAATAAATGCGGGTAATAGGAGCCTTTAAGACATTTAATGCAGAGCTATATGACGTGGAAAAGTACTAGCTCAAGTGGTTGAGAGTACTTGGATTGTGTGAGAAGACTTGGATTCAAATCCTATGTATGCCAAATTCTATGTTATTTAATTTATGCATTATTTTAATGTTATATTGGAATGTGATGGGTTATAATGTAATCCTAAAATTTTAGGAATTATCACAAAACATGATTGGTTGAATTGGTTGTGTAATTGCTTTGTGATTGAATGGTGGTGGGTTTAAACCTTGCTAAGAACAAATTTACTCTCTTTTTGCCAAATTTTCCTTGGCATGAATATGAAAGGGTTTAAGAACCCTAACAACCAATTCAGAGGCAACCTACGGGCTGGAAAACACTAGGTTATTACTCTTTGAATAGCCTTAATCACCATTTTTATTTAATTTTCGTTTTTAGAGCAATCTCACTTAATTAGGGTAGTAATTGTGAGAGAGAGAGAGAGAGAGCAAAATTGGAGAAGAAATGAGTGTTGTGTTTCGTGTCAAGATTAGGCAAAGGGTTTTCAGGGGTATTTTTGTGCTGGTTGCTGAGAGGTTTGAGTGTGGAAGAAATTGTTGGAGTGCAAGAAGAGGCTAGGAGAGCTTTTGGGTTAGAGACAAACCAAAATTCGATTTTTGAGCAATCATTCCAGGTAAGGGGAGCTATTCCTTGTACTTTTATTCGTGTTTGAATGATTATGCCTTGCTATGTCCCATTGCATGAAAACCCAACCCCTTGGACACTGTTTTTTGGAGTTTTTGGGTTTTTGCCCAGAAACCGCCTGTCGGTACAGCCCGAGCCGCCAGGCGACGCATCAGACTTTGCCTATGTTTTTGAGATTTTGACATGAACCACCTAGCAGGATTGAATGGCCACTAGGGGACACGACACTGGTCCCGTTTTTCTTGGCTTGTAGTTTGTGACTTCTGAATGTGCCTTTGTGAATGATGATATGTGTTAATAGTCTAAAACTTCTAGAATTGGGGGTCCGATGATGCTGTGAGAACATTTTTTAGATTTATCATGGATAGACGTGGGGTTTTGGAAGGGAATAACTTGAATTTGAATCATCATGGCCAGTATGGGTGAGAATTAGAGAGAGACTAATATTATAGAACGTTGGGGATGATGAATCATGTGTGTATTATCATGTTTATTGAAATTGGTGTCTGGATTGAGTTTTGGACGTATTGGGTATATGCAGGTATATCAACCTGGAAGTTTTCCTGGGTTCTGATTTGCCGCCTGGCGGCACCTAGCTTGCCGCCAGGCGATGACGAGAACAGTGGCACAATGTTGTGTTGATTTTGGTTTGTCGCGAGGGAAGAGGTTGTGAGTGGTATTAAATGATGACACGTGAAGGGATAATATACTTATGGGAATTGAGTATGTGAATGGTAATAGGTTGGAAAATATGACTATGTTATGGTGTGTTGGAAGGAATGTTAAGGAAAGAAAGGGAGAATGATAATTCTAAATAAAAGTTTCAGGTTTTGGAATCCTAGTTCGTTACTTACGTGTTATTGATAGTTGTTGATCATGATTTATGGACTTTAGGTGTCATTCGTGGCTCATATACATAGATGGATGATATGTGATTATGCTATATTGGGTGTGGTAAGTAGGAATAAGTTAATAGTGTCTATTGGTAGAATTTGATTGGTACTAAGTGGATGAAAAATGTCAATTCAGATGGTCATCCATGTGGAATTATATGAAAGGTATTTAAGACTATTGGGAGGAAGGTTTTATTCATTATAGTGCAGTATATTTGGAATGTCTGACGTAAGATAGTGCATTGTTGGTTATTACCATAGGCATGGATGTACTTACTATACTATGATAAAGCCCTTGGCAACTTAGAAACCTTGAAGGGATGGATTAACAATTGTAAAGGATAGGTGCATGAACATATGAGAGTTGCAAACTACCCATAATGTAACCTTGATAGAGGAATGTCTATTTGAATCTTTGGGAGTGGTGTATACTGCAAGTCAGACCATTTGAGGTGCTAAAACAGTAGATGTCTACTATTGGTATGGGGCCTGGCGGCACGGGTGGGTGCGCTAGGCGATAAGAGTACCATGGGAGAGTTACTGTCACACTTGCGCCTGGTGGCAAGTTGTGGTCCGCTAGGCGATAGACACCACAACAGTGGGTTTGCGAGAGGCTGGCGCCTGGCGGCAAGGGGTGTTCCGCCACGCAGTTTGGGCAGATTTCGCTTGGCAGTGCTTAGGCTACGCCAGGTGATGACGCTGCGGACTGATGCTTTTAAGCAAGGATGCTATACTTGGATCAGGGGATGATGTGCCATGAGCGGGTAGGTTCATGGATGGTGGTAAACATGTGATGATATGAGAAGGGAGGTTCATATCCAGTTACTCTCATGTGGGGATACGAGCGAGGTAGGTTCGTATGTTTCATGCTCACACTTGAGAGATGCTGCGTGCGGGGAGGTACGTGGCTGGTGGATCACATATGTTGGACTATGGGCGGGCAGGTCCGTAGACCAAGACTATGAGCGGGGAGGTTTGTAGAGCAGGACTACGAGCGAGGAGGTTCGTAGAGGCAGAACCACAAGCAGGCAGGTTCGTGTGAGCATCATATTCCTGAGTCCAAGGCTAACTATTTGTGTGATTAAAGGTTGAAAAGCCATGGGGTTTAAGGTCTTGTCTAAGAACTAATTAGAATAAATAAGATGGGGGGGTACTTACCTTGTGTTATTGTATATGTTAATTTCTAATTTTATCAGCTCACCCTTTTTGTTTGTGTTTGGCGATGATCGTGTGATTCATTACACAGGAGCAGATGATGATACAGGTGATGCTGAGGATGTTCAGGCGACGGAGTGAGGACTAGCTGGGATTAGAGCTAGGGATTTTTTTACTATGTTTTTATCATTTCATTTGGAATATTGGAACTTGTAATACTATTGGTTAATTCCATTTAAATTTTGTCGCATTGAATATTAATTTAAATTTTCCCGCGTTTTGGAAATAATAATATTGCGACGTTTCAAATTCATTTTCCATATTATTTATTCAATGAAGTAATATTCCTTAGGGATGTTACAATTGTCATCAAAGGATAAATCAAAGTTACCTTTTATTTACCCCCAACAGTCCAAGTGAACCCTATCCATAACCTTTTCCCTCCATCTTTTTGAAAGCCAGTATATGAAGGGGAAACTGTAAATAAATAACACTTCTTACTCTTCTAGTATAGGAAATATAAGATGTACTAAATGGTGTGGATATAAGATGCATTATATGTTTATGTGAATATTTTAATTATGTGATATGTTATTGTAAAATTATGTTTCAATTTTTTTAGTATAATATAGAAAATAATATAAATAAATAAATAATAGTTAAAAAGTAATAATTTTTTTTCTCGTCACAAATATACCGTCCAGAAAGGGAGAAAATTACGTTCATCACCGACCAAGAGAACCACTATCATGAGGTGATGTCGTTCTACATGAAGAACGAGGGAGCCTTTTACCAATGACTAATGGATAAAATCTTCCACGATCATATTTGTTAAAGCATGGAAATATACGTTGATGATATGGTGGTAAAAACTCGATAAGTCGATAACCATGTGGAAGACTTGGCAAAAAATTTTCACTAGATCTGGAAGTACAACATGTGGTTGAACCTTGCCAAATGCATGTTTGGCATGGGGGCAAGAAGTTTCTAGGCTTTATGTTAAAATCTCAAAGAGATACAACAGTTCGTCAGTCTACTTACCTCTCTGCTAAGATTCTTGCCATGCCTAGTAGAGAAAATAAAGCCCATCTTGAAGGTGATGAAGAAGAAAACCTCCGACAAGTGGGACGAACGGTGCAAAAATGATTTTGAAGAAATTAAGGCAACCTTAACCAGGCCTCCTGTCATGTGTAGAGCAAAATTTGGCCAAGCAGTGCCATTTTACTTGTCGGTGTTCGAAGAGGCTATCAATGTCGCTCTTGTGCAGGAAGACGCAAAGCAAAAGCCAATATATTTCATTAGTAGGGTGCTACAGAATGCCAAGGCCAAGTATTAGCTGATTGGAAGGTTGTTTTGGCCTTACTTGTCATCGCTTGGTGTTTGCGACACTGCTTTCAAAGTCATTAAGTGGTGGTGTAAATAGATAACCCGGTCACCAAGATCTTGAAGAAGCTTGACCTCTGATGATACTGTGGGCAATAGAGCTTCCGAAGTTTGGACTCAAGTTTAAGCCCTACATCTCTATAAAGGATCAACACCTCTCAGAGTTTGTAGTAGAGCTGTAGGGACCCTAGACCAACACAACTGACCATTAGTGGACTCTATATGTGGATGGGTCCTCAAACAAGAAAGGTGGAGGAACGAGTATAGTGTTGAAGGCCCGAACGACCTGTGTTTAGAGCAGTCCTTGATCTTCAAATTAAATTATCCAACAATTAGGAGAAATATGAATCTCTAGTGGTCGGCTTAACCTTAGCCAAGGATATGGGAGCACAAAGACTAAAATGTAAAACCGATTCACAACTCGTGGTCGGCCAAGTTCAAGGAAGATATCAAGTTAAGGATGACTTGTCACTCGAGTACTATGAGAAGGTAACACAACTGGTGAAGGAGTTTGAGGAAGCCACCCTCGAGCATATTCCCCGAGCAAACAAGCAAACCTGTTGCCTAAGCTAGTAGAGGGGAAAGAAGAAAGACAAGGTAGGTGCTAACCTAGCCAACGGTCGAGGAATGTCTGAACATCTCTACGATGAAGCAAAATGACTAGAGAACGAAAATTTGTGCCTTGGTGAAGAAGTAGAAAGATGGTTTGGTGCTCAAATCGACATACGCTAGTTGAATCACTGTGGTTCATTACTATCAGTGAAGATCTCTACAAGAGAGGCTTCTTAACACCTCTCCTCAAATGTCTATCCGAGGAAGAAGATTAGTACGTGATGGATGAACTACACAATGACATCTGCGGAATGAAGGCTCAGATCTTACGAGCAGGCTATTTTTGGCCAACCATTGAAGTTCACTGTAAGATGTTTTTGGGAAAATGCAATAGATGTCAAGAACACAACGACGACGTGAAGGCACCTTCCTTCGAGCTGCACAATATCATTTCCCCTTGGCCTTTTGCGCAATGTGGGATGGATATCGTCAGTTGGTTCTAGGTCGGACTAGAGCTAAAGAAGTTTATCTTGGTGGCACAACCGAATGGAGTTAGGTACAACGGGCCAGACGGTTGAAGAGAAAACCGATCGGTCATCACTAAAGTTAATTAAACACATAATTACCCTAAACAAGTAAGGAAATAAGCTTAAAGGGAATATGTACCCAGTGATTGATTGACAACAAAATTACTTGAACGAAGAGATACAATAATAGAGTGAGCACATCAAAAAATTGTTCAAGTAAATATTCGACTCTACACCAACGTAAAGTAAATATTTTTAACTTGATAAATTCATATAAAAAACAATATTATCTGACGTATACAAATATTTTTATCGATAAACACTACTAATTATTTTACATCTTATGCTTTTTTTTTAGAAACATATTTATATTAAATAATATCTTTTATTTTTAACAATTTCTCTTTTAAATAGTTTAAACTACAAAAGGCCCAATGGCATACACGGTTTTCCAATTATTAATCTTAAAAGATACTGTAGAATTTTTTTACTTCTCATGTTTGTGCACATGTGAAGCGTGATGTTCGCACAAGCGACGAAAACGAAAAATTTCTATGTCAATTGCGGTCTCTTGCTGCATCAAAGATAATTTCTAATCGAAGAAGACTTCAAAGTTCAGAGAGCTTTAACACGTTCTCATGAAATTTATGGCAGAGAAATTTCAGTCCCATTTCCAACTACTTTGTTCTACACCACAAATGATAATAATGGTTTTACTTGTTCTGATATATCACATCACTCACTTGCATGGTTTTTGGCATTTATACATACTTTTCTTTCTTGACCTTGTCCACTTGCTTTGAACCTATAAGTATATGCTTGGCATACATGTTTTGGCATCAAAATTCTCCCAATTGTGCTAATGGCTCCAAAAATACTCTTTGGCCTCCTCACTTTTCTCTTTCTCTTAGTTTCTTCCACTGCTTTTTCCTTCACATTCCATGGCTTCAATGAAAGCAATATCACCCTTGAAGAGAAGGCAAAGATTGACAAGCAAGGTAGACTTGAGCTTACAAGAAGAGAAAACAATATTGTTGGCCATGCATTCTACAATGAATCCATCAAAATACTTGACAAAAATGCTTCAGTCCCCAAGCCAAAGGTTTTCTCCTTCAGTACTTTCTTTGTTTTCTCAATTGTGTCACCAAGCTCTGGTCCTGGTGGCTTTGGTCTTGCCTTCACCATAGCTCCTTCAACACAGTTCCCACAAGCTGAAGGTGGCCATCTTCTTGGTCTCTTCAACTCTTCCAATGATATGAACTCCTCAAATCAAATCTTGGTGGTTGAGTTTGATACGGTGAATGGCTACAAAGATGCCACTGACACTGTGGGAAACCATGTGGGGGTGAACAAAAATGGCATGTCCTCAAATATATCTGAGCCTGCTGCTTACTTTGAAGATGGCAAAAAGGAAGAGTTCAACATGGAGATGGCTGATGCTGTTTGTGTTTGGATTGAATATGATGGTGAAACAGATATACTGAATCTCACAATAGCCTCTTATCCGAAATCAAAACCAAGCAAACCTCTTATATCTCAGCGTGTTGGCCTTGAGTCTGTCATGAAGGAGAGCATGTTTTTTGGTTTCTCTGCATCAACAGGTAAGAGAAAATCAAGTGCTCATTATATTCTAGGGTGGAGTTTTGCAGTGAATGGGGTTGCCCCTCAACTAGATTATGCACTACTTCCAAAGCCACCACCAAAGGAGAAACACTCAAACACTTTTCCTTGGATCAAGGTTGTAATTGGCATCTTGTCTGCTCTGACATTTACCTTGTTGTGTCTTTTGCTTTTTGTGACACTCTATAAGAGATACATGGTGTTTGAAACTCTTGAGGACTGGGAAATGGATTGTCCTCATAGGTTCAGATACAGAGATCTTCACCTAGCAACAAAGGGGTTCACAGAGAGCCAACTAATTGGAGTTGGAGGCTTTGGTTCTGTGTACAAAGGGGTGTTACCCAGCACAGGATCCGAGGTTGCTGTTAAAAGGATCCTGAGAACTCCAGCCAAAGGAATGAGGGAATTTGCAGCTGAGATTGAAAGCTTAGGAAGATTGAGGCACAAGAATTTGGTGAACCTTCAAGGGTGGTGCAAGCACAAGAATGATCTCCTCTTGGTTTATGATTACATTCCAAATGGGAGCCTTGACTCTCTCCTATTCAGCAAAAGCTTTGTCTTGGATTGGGATCAGAGATTCAGAATTCTGAAAGGTGTAGCTGCTGGGTTGTTGTATCTGCATGAAGAATGGGAGCAAGTGGTGATACACAGAGATGTGAAATCAAGCAATATTCTTATTGATGGGGACTTCAATGCTCATTTAGGTGACTTTGGACTAGCAAGGCTTTATAGCCATGATCAAGTTTCACACACAACAAGTGTGGTTGGAACAATTGGGTATATTGCACCAGAGTTAACTAGGACAGGAAAAGCATCTACAAGCTCTGATGTGTATGCATTTGGGGTCCTTCTTCTTGAAATGGTTGCAGGAACAAGACCAGTTGGTTCATCAGGTCATTTTTTCTTGGTGGATTGGGTTCTTGAAAATTCCCATCTGGGTCAGATTCTTGAAGTGGTTGATCCAAAGTTAGATTCAGTTTATGATGAAGAGGAAGCAGAATTGGTTCTGAAACTGGGTCTGCTGTGTACTCAAAACAAAGCTGAGTATAGACCCTCTATCCAACAAGTGACTAGGTACCTAAACTTTGATGATCCTTTTCCTGATATCTCTGATTGCAGATACTATGATTCTCAAAGTAGCACGACAAGCTTAGGGTTTTCAAAAGCCATGTCTACGGGTGAGACTTCATCATCCTCGTACAGTTTACCCTCCATTGACAGGAGTACAATCTCCATAGAAGCTGGCAGATAGCAGAAGAATATTCATCTAATTTCTTCTTTAATTTCCTTTTACCATATTAATTCACATTTAATTGTTTGTACCTACTACACTTTACTTTACCTTCTACCCAATTTATGAGACTTAACTGGTACAAATTGGTGGACCTCTATTTTGTACAAATTGATGATTTTTTTTTCATAGTCTTTGATTTAAATGAGGTATCCAAAACTAATTCCATAAGCAATACAAATTTTCCTATGTTCAAGAAAATGTATGTTCTTGAAAAGTTTGATCTTATATTTTTTTGTTTATGGCTTTCATCAGACTCTGTTTTTGTCTTTTCTCTTATTGTTTTAATAATATTTTTCATATAACAATAAATAATAGATATATTTTAGAGTGTCAATCTAGTTGAAATGTCAATATATATAATAACGTTTAACATATTTTTTAACTATTGTTTAGGCCTGTGTTGACTGGTCTGAATCAGGTATATATATTTACATGAACAGGACGAGTACAGCCATTCAGAAAATGATCGATATGAATGCTAACAATATTAATTTAAAATAATAAAAAAAGAAGAATAAAGCTAATAAATTTAAGATGTCCAAAAATAAATTATTAGTCAACTGCATTTGATTTTCAAGCTACCTTTCTATCACAGGTCAAAAGGAGAAGGAAAAAACATGAGAGAAGATAAGAGTTATTAATAAATGCATATGAAAGACTTAGTGGGTTTTCTTGTTTATGTATCTTTCATTTTAGTTACTTTTATATAATGTAACACTTCCAACTTATATTGAATTTTTAATGTGGTCTACATCCTATAAGTGCAGCTAGCTTAGCATCTGTCAAATCCAATCATAAGCTAAATTCTTTAGTTTAATTTATAATTTATGTTATTTGTGTGAGAAATGCAATTCTGTGACGCTCATGCATGTGCATATTAGTTTTAGAAATCACAAAATGCAGTCATGCATTATGTTAGGAAAGATTCCAAATATATGTTTTTTGATAATTCACTCAAAAGAATTCTCTCAGGTAGAACTGAAGTTATATATTTCAAAAACTCTGTTTTTGGCTTCTCAAAAAGCTTTACATAACAACGTAAGACATACGTTTCCCTGACAAACGTTGATGACCAAAGTGTGGCTTAGAACGAAGGAGAGCTTCTTTCTTTTTTTATCTTTTCCTTTTTCTTTCCATTTAGTCTATATAAGAATTCTATTTAGTATTTTTTTTTTTAATTTGTCTTGTTCTTTTTCCGTTTCTAAAGAGGAAAACCTTTCATCTTTTCTACCAATTTAGGTGGACCACTATAATATTCTGGCAACTCTTCTCAAAACTCGTACTTATCTTTTGGTAAAGACTTGATCATTATATCTGAGCTATTATAGTTAGTGCGAATTTTCTCAAACATTAATTGTTTGATTTCTAATGTCATGTATAAAATGATATCCTAAATCGATGTGCTACAACCGCAAAAACCATTTTCGTACACTTTCTTTAAATTGCTTAAAATAAGGAAGTTTTGAAAATAAATAACAAAATTTGGCAAGTTATGCCAAGATGACATGACTTTACTGTGAAAAAATCATGCAAATAAAGTATAAATTATGCTTATGAAAAAAAATTTAGTTCAAAACATTTTGAAAGTTGAAATTCTATTAAATTCACACAACTTCACTTAAGAATATTTTAAATTAAAATCGTGCCAATCACGGTTGGATAAAAAATAAATAGAGAGAAAATATTAAATTATTGTTATAAATTTAGGAATTGAAAATACTTTTAAATCATTATTACAAGATAGTTTTATTATATCAAATACATATTCATGTGCTTTAAGTTTAAAAATTATTAGAAAGTTTAGAAGATACCACAAGGACAATGAATATAAAAAGGGAAAAAAATTAGAAGAGTGTCCATCACTCCTTGAAGTCCCTACTTCAATTTTATGTCCTTGCATTGCATCATCGCTCCTGCACTGAATCTCTTAGTTACTCTTCCTCGTTTTTGTTTCAACAATTTCTCAATTACATTTATTTGGATCATAGTCCATCTCAGCTAACTTTGTACGAGTATTATTTTAACAAAAAGTCACTCCTTACTTAACATGAATATTCTTTAAACAACAAGCTACTTCTAACTTATGATAGAGAAAATAGCTTTGTGATCAATAATTCATAGGTTTCACTCACTAGAGAGAGCTTGCGTCTTTAACATTTAGAAGGCTAAGCATTCCCTCCTTAGATTGAACACAAATTATATTCTTTCAAAAGCTTGTGGGTACAAAAATATTTGGACAAGGTTTCAATACTTACAAATAATGGCTTGTCTTAACATCTTTTCTTTGAAGAATATTATAAATAATTGCTAGAAGAAAGTAGTTATTATAATCTCTCTTTTTTTTGGCAATTGAATAGCTTTGAACTCATTTTGAATACCTTAATCTTTTTTTTCTACCATTTATCAAGCTTGATCATTGAAAATAGAAAATGTGTGTTTTCTATGACGCTGGAAAGAACTTACATAATAAGTTATGTCAGGTGTTAAAATATGTGTCATAGTAATTCTGACTTGCTTTAAATTGGGTTAACAATCCTGAAATTGTTAATTAACTTACTGTGACGTATATATGAAGACCTCTCATAGCAAGTCCAACTTACTATGTCAGGTTTTGCTAGACCACTTCTTAATCTCATGCATTGTTAACACTCCTCAAACTCACACTTTTTTATAACTAACCCTCTTTGTGAGTCAAGGTAAAACACAAGTTGGTTCCACCAAGTGTGCCAAATTATTTCTCAAGGATTTTGGTTTGATATTGTCCAATGTGCTTTAATTGAACCAAATCAACTCGATGTGGATTTGTTGTTAATTGGTCTTGCAAAACTACTTGATATGATCCTATATATGAAAGGTTACGATCGTTTCTGACTTTGAATCCTTTTGAAATATAAATAAGAAAAATAGATAAAGATCGCGAAATTAGATGGAAATGAAGATGCCACAATGTAGCAGATTGATAAGTCAAGGAAGATTTGTCACAAAGATTTCACTCTTTAATAAGAATCAATTAACCTAAGACAGGGACCAAGAGAATCCTCTCTTTGAGTAACTCAAATTCATATAATGACTAAAAAGTTCTTTACATTTGTTTATGGACATGTTAAGCAACCTAAAAAAGACTAAAAGAAAGCCAAAAGATGTTGGGCCGCAAAAATAACTTGAAAATTCAAAAGTAGACCAGACTCTTTGCCTAGCGAGTGTAGCTCTCCCATTAACCCATTGCCCATCGAGTTCACTTGCCCAATGACAGTTACAAACTATTTAAAACTTAAAAGAAAATTTCAAATACTTATAATTGCCTAAAAGTATTCTATAATTGTGTTCCAGGCCATAATCTTCATGTTCTTTGAATTGCAAAGGCTCATCCTTAAGTTTTTCATGTACTAAATCAGGAGATAGTCCTCTATCACACCCTTTTTCTTGAAGAAAATTTGTCCTCAAATTCATACCACTTGAAGATCCTTTTTCCTTTGTATTAGATTAGGGTATAGTTCTCTATCATACCCTCATTCTTGTAGAGAATTTGTCCTCAAATTCGTACCACTTTAAAACTCCTTCTTTGTATGTTTGGTAGTGTTAGAAGTAGTTCTCTCCTTCTTAAATTTCTCCTTATCCTTCCATGAGGTGGATAATTTCTTTGTAGTTGATTTCCATGAGGTGGATTATTTCTTTGTAAGAGGTCCTTCTCTTGAGTTATTGTTTCTTTTGACCTGATCAATCTCTAATCATTCTCGCCATCTTGGAGAGAATTCGACCATGAATTCTAAACGATCCTAAGCACAAACACAAACATAAATCAAATACACAAATATAAAATAATCCAAAATAGAAATTTTACCTCCTAGGTCAAACATCAAACAATTTCAAAGTAAAAATGTTATGCTAAAATAAAAACAAAATAATATTGTCTAGATAAACAATCAAACTATAATTATGACTTTGATTGCCTATAGGTTTGTTGGGGATGGACAAACAAACTAACTCATGTGCATATATTTCTACGCTTGTGTCTTCTTTCTCAATCATACTTTCTTCTTTCCTTTGTTGATGCCATTTTTCCTTGATGAATAAGTCTTCCCTAGGTAATGTCATTATTTCTTATTCCCATTGTTGATACCATTGCTTCTTGATGAACAATTCTTCCCTAGGCCATAAAAAAAAAGAGAGTTGAGTTAGTATATTTTTCTCATTCTCTCTTTTCTTATTCCTCTTTCTCTCTTTTTTCTTAATCCTCTTTATGTCCTTTCTTCTTCTTTTCCTCTCTTTTCTTCTCTTTTCTTTTGCTTTCTCTCCTTTCTTTCTTCTTCTTCCTTCTCTTTTTTCTCTTTCTCCTTTATCCCTCATTCCTTTCTTCTACTTCCTTTCTCTTAATGCTTCTCTCTCTTTTTGTTCTCTTTATGTTATTTGCTCTCTTTCAAGTATAGAATGTAGTTCTTAGGGTCTTCATTAGTCATATGACTTTCATTCCAATTAAGGTCTTCATTTAGATGTGTTAGGAACAAGGCAATAAAGGAAGAATAAAGGAGAGAAAAATAGACACAGAGAATTTAACGTGGTTCGGCGTACAATGTGTATGCCTACGTCCACGACTACACTAGGAAGTATTTGTATTTCTGGTGTATCTTAAAGTTTTACATAAAGTCTCTTATATAGTAAAATAGAGAACCACATCTCACTATTCTAAGCGATGTGGGACTAAATCAAGCACCATAATTCTAACAATTCTCCCACTTGGGGTTTGATTTACATTACCACCT
>Ga0214545_1007492_pt1 | contig 18192 bp, 10 predicted proteins | sample CNSS4metaG_FD_160064 | JGI IMG/M metagenome (GOLD analysis project Ga0214545, IMG submission 160064) | Root nodule microbial communities from cowpea collected in UCLA plant growth center, Los Angeles, California, USA - CNSS4 | ecosystem: Host-associated > Plants > Roots > Nodule | place: USA...
CCATATCAGAGGATGCACAGATATGTAAACCATGGAAAAGAGTGGAAGGAAAGACAAAACAATGCACATCAGAAATCAAAAAAGAAAAAGAGTCAGTCTCCTTAAATGTCCTTCAGATGAGAACATACAGTTAGCAAAACATGCCAGGGTTCCACAGGTATCATGAGTCATGACAAAGATCATAAAATTCTACCAATAACAAAAAATATATACAAACACATTAAAATTAGAAAAAAAAAAAAAATATATATATATATATGCAAAGACCTATGTGGAAGAATCAATAGGAAACAATACTAGAAAATATTTCAGGGTTGTAAATCCATATAACTATTAAGAGATGATATTTCGTGATTTGTTCATACTAACCTCACAACAAGGAGATACTAATCTCTGCACCAAACCACTGCCTGATGCTGAAGGCTGAAAGATTGTGAACCAGTTAGATCAAGCACACAAAAATGGCATTAGACAAAGTTTGTATCCTCGTATTAAATCTAGCAAATTAAATGAGTGATGGCTAGATTACAAAAACATGAAGACAAGAAAATTAATAAACCTCATTCAGGAGCACTTATCTTCAAAATAAAAGATCAATAACAAGAAAAAATACAACAAAATTGTTTAACTAATTTAAATGTTTACCTATCTGGGAAACAAAAAACATAACTACCCCTTTTAGGACAGGTTTGGTTCTGAGAAGAATTGGACACCATTTGAGTAAATTAAGCAGTAGTACTACCGACTATTAGTGCTATATGATCGATGTTTGTTTTAATTGTTCTGACACGGCTATGATTATTTTCTTTTTTAAATTTATTTGTAATTCTCAGAGGTTACACTGGTTTGTAACCATAAGTAACTGTCCATAGCTGCCCTGTAACTCCATTTTTGTTTTCTATAAGTTCTGCTGGCAGAACAGAACTGAATACATGGTTTTTCTTATCAATAATATACAGTATAAACATTAAACAGTGGTGCCTTCACTTATTATTCTCATCTTTCTCGTTCAAAACTCTATTATGGTATCAAGAGCTGGTTGATGATCCACAATGGGCTCTCCCAGTTCCACTTCCCACCCAACTCCCTCCCAGTTTTTTTCAATCTCTGTCGCCGAAAAACTTGATGACTCTAATTATCTTCATTGGAAGCAACAAGTTGAACCTTTCATCAAGGCTCACAAACTCCATCGGTCCGTTTCCTTAATGATGATGATCACAAATATAGAACAGTTAATCCTGCCCATGAAGAATGGGAAGCCCATGACCAAATTTTGCTTGCGCGGTTGCAATCTACCATCACCAAGGGTGTTTTATCTCGTGTTCTTGATGTTGTTCACTCCTATCAAGTATGGGAGCATATTCATGATTATTTCTTTACCCAAACAAAAGCATATGCGTGTCAACTTCGTACTTATCTTCAAAATCAGTGTCTTGTCAACAAGTCCATGCATGACTTCGTAAGTCACATCAAGTCCATTGTTAATGAATTGGCTGGCATTGGTTATCCAATTCAACCTACTAAATATGTTGATGCTATTCTTGAAAGTCTTCCGCCAAACTATGATGTTGTCATTTCAATTATTGAGAGTAAGTTTGAAACTCCTCCCATTATAGGTGGAGGCTCTTCTTCTTACTCATGAAGCCCGCACTTAAAGACACCAAAAATCCCTTTCCTCCTTCCCTCAATTACTCATCAATTTCTGCTCTATCCAATTATTCTAGTTTTCGAGCTCTTCCCTCCCCTCACGGCAACAATTCTACCTCATTCTCTGTCTGTGGTGATGCTCGACACTTTCATGGTCGTGGTCATAGCCGTGGTGGTCACTTTGCTAATTTCCAATGCTAGATTTGCCTCAAATATGGTCACACCGCTAATTTCTACCATTTCCGTGTTGATCCTTCTTTTCAGCCACACTAATACTTGATCCTTTATGATCCAGCCACCAATCAACCTATACACCTTCCTCCCCCATCCACCACTCCTTTGTCTTCAGCAACTACTGCTCTTGCCCCCACTCGGTCTACCTCCACTCTTCCCGGTGCCATGCTTGCTTCTTCCTCCACTCTGAGAACACCACTCCTTGGATCCCTGATTTAGGAGCCTCTTTTCATGTTATTGGTGACTCCCAAAATATTCAACATTTTGATAGTCTTGATCACATTTATGTTGGCAATGGTGAAGGTTTGAACGTTTTTGCATCTAGTTCCATTTCTCTATGTCATCCTACCTGCTCAGCTTGTATTTTTAATCATCATCACTTATTCCTTGTTCCATCTATCACCAAAAATCTCCTTAGTATTCGTCAATTTGCTCTTGATAATGGTGTTTATTTTGAATTTTTTCCTCACTATTGTACTGTCAAATCATAGGACAACCATGAAATCCTTCTCCAAGATGTTCCCGGTGTTGATGGCTTATATTACTTCCCTAATCTTCAAATTCACAATCGTTTTGCCCCTCTCTCATCCAATCTTTCCACCCCTTTGTTGATGTTGTGTCTTCTGCAACTACTCCATCTCCCTCGAAGTCTCTCACTTTATGGCATTCTAGATTAGGCCATCCTAATGTCAATGTATTAAAACTTGTAATGACTCAACATAATGTTCCTTTTCATTATACAAAATAGGAATTTTGTTCATCTTGTTGTGATGGCAAGTCTCATCGTTTACCTTCCACTTCTACTATTTACACACAACCACTTCAATTAACTTTTAGTGACATGTGGGGACCATCCCATGTCCCCCTCTACTACTGGGTAACTGTACTATATCTCCTTTGTCAATGCCTTTTCTAGGTTTACGTGGCTTTATCCTTCTAAATTAAAATCTAAAGCCCACTCTGTTTTTAAAAACTTTAAATCTCATGTTGAACTTTAGTTTGATACTAAAATAAAAATTATTCAAACTGATTGGGATGGTGAGTTTAGATTTTTTAAATCCTTTCTTGTTAAGAAATGGACTTTAAGCCTAACTCAACCCCATAAAATCAGCTAATAAGGTGAAGTTTGCATCCACTTATATACTATGAAATCGCCTTATCTCTAGCCAATGTGGAACTTCCAACACACACAACTCGTATTGAGGTATATACATCTCGAACGTGGGACTAGACATTAATGGATGGTCCGATAACGGGTGGAACAACATGCCCAACAAACAACAAACTTCCTGATAGTGGACGGCACAATAGGTGTTATAGAATTAAAGATGTTCTTAGAAGCTAGTACCCTAGAAGAAATTAAGAAAAACTCGGACAAAGTATTTATGGTCACGATCCTTCATGCAATAAATCCAAATTTCGGTAATATTAGAGATCAAATCATAACAAGTCAAGAAGCTTCAACTATGGAAAGCTTAACAACACAACTTTTGTGTTCCGGTTGTTAAAGCTAGAAATTTTCAAGAATCTATTAAATCCTCTACCTTGATATCTACACATTAAAGAGGGGATCATTGTTTTAGAGGTGGACATGGTGGTAGAGGACATCCTCAACGCACATATTGTAAAATAATGTGTTGTACTCAAGAAAACTGCTCATCTCTCCATGTTGATCCTGACAAGACAAACAATATCTCAAAATCTGAAGTTTTTGAACCAAAGTTTTCCTATGAAGGATATCAAGAATGTTTGAGGTCGAAATCTATCCAATATCCTAGCACAATCACAATTAATGGATAGTCAAAGTCCATGAATAATTTACTCAAGTGCTTCTAATCACAATTATGCAATACCTCTGTTCATTTTCCATTTTTATCCTAAAATTCTTCATGACAATCTTAGCCAATGGATATAACGTTGCTTCTCAAAGAATTGGTAAAGTTTCCTTTTCTCCTTCCTTAAACTTAAAATTTGTTCTCAATGTTCTTGCATGTTCCTTCAATCATATTTCTTTAAGTCAATTGAGTCACTAAATTGTTCAATAACATTGCGTGTCAATTCTTTCGTTTACAAGAACGTGGCACAAGTCAACAAATTGTAAATAGACATGAATCCAAAGGCTTATACTACTTTGGAACTAGTTCACCATGTGTATTGTTTTGATCCCTATCTCCTTAGCATTTATACTATCGCTTAGGTCATTCACGCTTGTCAAAATTAAACAAAATAGTTCCCAAACTTAGTAGACTTCAAGCCTTATATGTCATTTATATGAAGATAATGGGAATACCTCAAAATGGTTCCCAAACTTAGTAGACTTCAATCTTTTCTTCCCATTTCTTTACAAGAAGTTCATTTAGTATAACAACCTGGGCCATTTATTTGCATTCTAAGATACCTCAGAAAGACTCTGGACAATGTCTTTTATATGAATATATATGAAGATAAAGGGAATACCCAAATCTGAAAGTACTATGATTTTAATTGGGTAGAATCAAGTATAGGCGAATGCTCTACTACATGATATTGTGTTTTTATTGGAGGAAATATTATTTCCTAGAAAAGCAAGTGTTGGAGATTCCAACTTACAACCAAATTATAAAATATAGGTGGGTCCAAAACTCATCTTATTAGGTCAGTTTTGAGATGTTGAGTTAGACTTAAATTTCACTTTCTTAGAATGGTATCAAAATCATTTAAAACCTATTAAAGTCAAGTTTGTTGAGCTTATCATATCACATGCTATTGGTTCCCCCTATAGGTGTGTTCAAACCTCATCTTACCAAGTCATTTTTGAAGCTAGATTTAAATTACAGTTCTTAAAATAGTTACAAGGTTATTCAGAACCTATCCTAGTTAAATTAGTTGGGCTTATAGTGATCCCTACTATTGGGTTACCCCTAGTCCCACACTTGAGACATTCAGTGCTCAACGTGAGGAGGTATGATGGATAACCCACGTCGAGTAGAAATATGCAAAATTATGGCATATATATACAATCATACATGCATACACACACATATATAAATATATATATATATATATAGGTCTTGTGCAAAGCTCACCTCACGAAGTTGGTTTGTGAGGTTGAATTGGCCTTAAACTCTCCTTTCTTAAGTGGTTGCCCAATTAACTACAAAAGCTTAATATAGGACAATGGCCCCTCTCACTTGTGAACTTGTGTGGGTAAGTCAGTTTCTCCAATAACTATAATTGTGAGATTCAGCAAATGAAGTTGTATTAAGATAATCAAACAACTCTCCACATTGTTTTCAATCCTATGTTCCATGAGAAGTCCAAATGCATGGAAATTGACTATCATTGTATTCAAGAAAAGTTGTTGTCCAAGGAATTGTGTATTGATTTTGTCGAATCCAACAATCAACTTGTAAATGTGTTAATAAAATCCTTGAGGGCCTTGAAGTTAATTTATTTGTTCCAAGCTCAACACATACAATTTGTATGCTCTAACTTGAGGGAGAGTGTTAGAATAGGCTTGAAATAATAAGCTTTATTAAAAAGTTGTTTTGAGTAGTACTTATATGTACCTAGGGTCCTAGAGGTGCCTTTACATATTTTCCCCTTTTTCTCTATCTCATTTTATCTTACATTAATATTCAATTTCTAATAAACGAGTAAAAGCTCTCTAAAATATATTCTCCTCAATTTTTATTTTTCTCAACTCATAAAGAAAGATTGAAAAAATAAATAAAAACAAAATAAACTCTCAAAGGCAAATGGCCTATTTATAGTTATTTTAAATCGAACATATAGGTAAAAAAGATTAAAACCAAATCATATCATTAAAACCACTACTACACCCTTTATTAGTAGCTAACCCATACAAGCTAGATAGACATACAAAAAGATGAAGAATGACACTCTTATTCTCGTTGTCAACAATACCTTGCTTTTCCGCATTTTCAAGCAGTTTAAACAGACAAGGCTCAGCATCCGTTTCAACTCAGTAATATGACTAGGATGATAAATTGGAATTGGTAGCTCAATATATCCAAAGTGACCTGAAAAGTAACATCAAATTTCTTAATTTGCATTTCATCTTTTTACCATTTAAAAAGGCAGTACAGAAAAAGAGCAAACCTTCACATTTTCCTGCTTCAGAAGTACCACAAGATTCACATCTGCCAAATTCAAGGGGTAGACCAAGGAAGGGATTTGACAGCTGACTAGCATGACTAATTGAAGAGTCACTGATCGATGCTGTACTCTATCAAGGCAAAAGTAGACAATTTACCGCCAAAGAGATCAAAGCTAATCAAAGACCATAACCCTTTTATATTAAAAAAATTGATTCAATTTTCCAAAGAGAACTTTTTATTTAAAACAGTGCTAAAGATCATAATTTTTAAAAAAGTGTGTGTGTGTGTGTGTAAGCTAACGTCACAAAGACCTCAACTGAAAAATTGAATGTGTTTTGAGCTTACAATTTCCTGGCGTGTAGCCATACCAAATTTGACTCCAATAACCACCCCATCTAAAAGACTTGAGGGAGGACTATCTTCCATTACTTTTGCAGTCAATTACAGTGCCTGATGATAGAAACCTCAAAGTTACAGTCATTACTTGTAAACCATAGAAATCTTTACCAGAATTACAGAGGAAGAGTAATTAAACAATAAACGAAATAGAAAAATAATAGAAAGAAAACCCAACATAACTTCAAAGAAACACTATAGCATGTGTTCCCTTTACAACCACTCTCCTAATCTAGGTCGTAAAACAGGTATATGGATACCGCCTAGAATGAAAACATCAGGCATGTCAATAACAACTGATCACCATGAATGTCCTAAGGGATTACTAGATAACACAATTTTCTTAGCAAAATTAGATATTTGAAATAACAACTTGTCGATCAATCTATCAAAGATGAGATGTTTTCATTCTTACTAAGAAGTTCTATGGCCTTAAGAGTACTCCCATGTAAAAACAATCAATTATGTCAAAGCCAATCCTCAACCAATTCACATCAGAGCACTCGTAAAACAGATAGATCACACTAAATTGTGTGTCTAAACACCAAGGCCTGTCTATAACCTATACTAGGAAGTGTTTTATAAGTTAAAATTACAATTACAACCACAACTACAGCAGTAATTATAATTAGCATCCCTACAAAAGTACTTATTAGTGTGATATCATTAAATAGCTCTACATACATATAAATCCACCTCCACTTCACCAAAGAACACAGTTAGCTAAGAATTCCACTAAATCCATGCAAGCTTAAAATCATCTAAACCAACCAAAATCATCCGTCTTAAAAAATTAAAATATCTAACACAACTCCTTGATCAGGTTAAAAAAACTCCCACCGGCCACCAATTCGTTCTCATCCACTAATACAGAACTTGTTTTTCACCAAAAAAGAAAGTCTAATCAGCTCCCATTTCAACATGAAAGATAAACAACAAAATTTAACAAAAACAAGTGGTTCATGACAGATTCAAATATCAATAGAAGCAAAACCAATCAATAAATAAAACACGAGAGAGAACTAACAGTACACATAATGCTCCCTGGAACATGCAAACTAAAACCCAACCACAATCACAACAAACACAAGCACAAAAATAAAACAAAAATAAAAGCAAAAGTTAAAACAAGACAAAATCATGACCTTCTTCTTGGAACAGCTTCTTAACTCATAAACGAAACAAACTCAGTTCAATTCCAGCATCTCGCGCAGCTAAACGCAAAACCTTAAACCCTAGAATATGCAAGGACACCTGTAAACTAAAGAACAAAAAGCAAATAACACAATCGACGCCGAAAACATCAAAGAGAACGAAACGCATTGCATGAGACTAAAATGCAGCCTAGCAGAAACACAAAACCATAGTACCTCGTCGCGTGAAAAATCGATCTCTCAGAGAGAGAGAGAGAGGGGGTTTCAAAAGAGAAAAGAAAATAAAGAACAAAGGAAAAGAGAAAACTGAGATGAAAGGAGAGAGAGAGAGTGAGAGTGAGACTGTGAAATGAAATAAGCATGACACTAGTTTTAATTTCTCTCTTTCAACAAATACTTCTTACTTTAATTTATTTTTATTTTATATTTATTAAATTTAATTATTTTTTCAATTAATAACTTGATTTTGTTTTAGTACTAACTTAAGTTGCGCGAAAATGCACATTAGAAAGTTTTATTTTTTTTCGGAAATAGAGAGTCTCTTTTTGCGCTGAAAAGACAGAAAGTGTTGGAAACTGGATTTCGGGGTTTTGACCTGAAATGACATATTTACCCGTGTTGACTCATTTCTTCTGATTTTAGTTGAATGTAAATTTGTGGTATTATTGGAATTTCCTCCCTGTTTGTTAAAGTGAACACACAAAATTTGCATGCGGACCATCACAGGCACAGCTCAGTCATTTCGTTCATAAATGAAACTAACCGTGGTTAAGGAGAATTCACCGGAGTTAATTAAAGTAGTTAGTGACTATATTTTAACCAAACAAATGGTTTCAGGGTGGGATTTTACTTTACAAATGAGGTATGGTATAAAAGTGACATCCACCATTCATAAGAATAAGTTAATTAGTAACTATTGGATTAGTTTACAAGTAAGTTTCACTAATATTAGAATTTTTACTACAATATTTTCAAATAGTTTATTTTATCATTTTTTAATTTAATTTTCTTTGGATATTAATTTTAATATTTTTTAATTTATTTCAATTTTATAGAAATAGTTAATTACTATAATAATTTCAATATTTAACATTTATTATCTTTTTTTTAACATTTTATGTAGTTTAAAATAAATAAATATATATATATATAATTATAAATTATAAATTGATGTTTCATTACATGATATTAAATAAAGTTTGTAAAAAAATAATATAACAATAATTTAAATTAAAAAAATAAATTAAATAAAAGTATTGATAATTTTTTATAAGAATTTAATTAATTTTAAAAATTATATATAATTATAATTAGATAATAATAACTAATATATATAAATAAATTTAATTTATATAATAAAACATACATATCAATATTATTGCATGTCATTTTTATAACATATTAATAAAACATTGAATGTATTGCAGGTAATTAATAGATCAATTATTTATTCACTCTTATTGGTTATTTATTTATTTTTTTTCTAAACGGACGCTTGGAGAATATAGAAAGAAATAAGTATTTAAATTACGTTTGACTTTGATTTCTAGATGTGAGATTTATTGGGTGTATCGGATCAACTTGTACTCACATAAACAAAATTATATATCTCTTATAGAACCAAGCACAATGACACCCAAACTTATGTGTGTGTGAGTTGAGAAAACAATTTGTAAACATTGGATATGCTAAAAACCTTTGAAAAGTTTTTATGTTTAAACTTTATTGGTTCAACAACCAAAAAAAGAGAGAAATTGTTAAAGAAAATATCCATATACATAACTTTACTTAAGTAATCTTGTAATTTTGGTTAAGTATTTTATAACAAAGTATTAAAATAAAAATATATCGTTAACTATCAGATCTCGACAAATGCGATTGTTTACGTTTATCAAAAAAGACATAAAGAGAATCTTGCAATAAATGTAAATGTTAGAAGATCTCTCACAGAGTGTGTAAAGTTATTTTATGCCAACAGTTTAGGACAAATTATCACCTTTGTTTTAGTTTGTTCGCCTTGTACAATATTGACATTTTACTAAAGATCACATCAAAAAAATTCTACCTAGGTATGATGAGTTGTTTTAACCATTAATATGTTATTTTAAGTTAAAGTTATCAAAATGGATTAGAATTCGTGGACCAAACCGATCTATTATGGATTTAGGTTAAGTTTGGTTGAATTTTTTTTACGAATTTTAATATGGATTAATTTTTTATCCGGTCTACAAAGAATCTGGCTCACCTGAATTGAATTTATGGTGAACCGGGTTAGCTCACCAATCCACCCACAGATAAAGGATTACACTTTTTTTTTATTTGGATTGGGTTGGACTGTTTTGTTTTTATGATTTTGGTTTGTATTTTGGATTAAACATTATTTTGGATTGTATATGAATTATATTGAAGTTTATTTAAATTTTAATCATAATTACAATTTAATTTTTTTTGGGACCAAAGAAAAAAATTATATATTTTTAATTATGTTTAACCCACCAATTCATAGTGGACTGGGTCAGGTTCGAATTTGTTTGATTCGCTAATAAATAAGTTGAGTTGAATTTGTTCACTAAGTGACCAACTCTTAATGGGTAAGGCCAGATGACTTGTTTTGACAACTCTACATCAAGGAAAAGTTTTACAATTAATGTTACATAAAAACATTTAATGCAATATTCAATAACATAAATAATTGAAGACAAATAATTTCTCAATATTTAACAATAACTAGAAAATGAATTGCAACAAGTATCTTTCCAAACTCTTTATAAAAAGAAAATAGTCTTGAAGAATAAATGATTTATCAAACATGATCCTACAACTGCTCAAGTAAAAAGTTTGAAAACCTAGCATGTTAATAGAACACTAAAGTGTTCTTTAACAACAACCTAAGAGAGTGAACCTTATATTGTATGCGATGAATACAAAATTCAATCATCTTTAGAAAACTTATTCTTACTTTTCGTCAACTATAATTTAGTTTCAAATGATATTTGACCAAATGTGATTAATTGATCTTTAACTAAAATCATTCATTAAAATCAGCTTTTATAAAACCTTGTTAGACGTTAGAATTCTAGGAAGATGACCTCCATTTGTTAAACCTAGCAAAAATTGTTTTCATTGGTAAAATAAATAAAAAACAAGTTGTGATAATTTTTAATTTATTAAAATAAAAACATGATAAAAATATGTTAGCACAATTGGGTAGAGCTTGTTGGAATGGGAGGTATTAATTGAACTTTAACTAAAATTATTCGTTAAAATCAGCTTTTAAAATCTCGTTAGACGTTAGACATTCTAGGAAGATAACCTCCATTTGTAAAACGTGTGAAAAATAGTTTTCATTGGTAAAATGAATAAAAAACGGTTTAGGATAATTTTTAATTTAATAAAATAAAAACATGATAAAAAATGATGCTGTAGCATAATTGGCTAAAGCTTATTGGAATGGGAAGTATTAGGTTCAATTTCTTCTTAAAAGCACTTTTATGTTTTATTTAAATTTTAACAATTTGATGGGATCTTAATTGTTTTTCTCGTGTATGTGAAATTGTATTCATATTACCGTCATCTTTGGGTGCAAAAACATTTTTTATTGAGGAATGTATGGAATTGAAATTTATGTGATTTTGATGGGTTTGGTGTGAGGAAAACTAAAGGAGTATTGTTATAATTTGAAAATGTGGTGTGCAATGTTTTATATATGATTTCTAAATGTTATAACTTGTGCTTTATGCAACTAAACAACTAAAGTATAAGCAAATTCATAAGAAATATGTAAACGGTATGAGATAGATCATTTAATGGACATATGAATAATATGAATAATGCTAACAAGTTGATTTGGAAACTTTCTACATCTTATACTTTACGTCATATATTTTACATTTTACATTTTTCTAATACTAGGAGGAGAAAAAAGATTATTTATTTACTTTTACTTCTTTCTTAGGTACTTATTACTAATCTTCGGCCAATATGAGAAACAAGTTAATGAGAGGGTTGACATGAACCATTTAAGGTATACAAAAAGTGAACACCATGATTTCTTGTATAAAAATGGATATGTTTAGAGTCGAGACAAAAGTAAGAACAATTTTTCTTGATGCATGTAAAATCATGGAGTTGTTGACAACATTTGTCGACAACATTTGTCTACTAGACATTTTATGAGAAAATGGCCAAAATGTCCAAAAAAAAGAAAAAGAGTTTTACATGCTCAACATATCCATCTAATTAAAGTGTGATTTTCAAAATTTGTTTGTCATATATACAATAATAAAACAAGGAAGTAAGACAAATATCATATAAAACCACAACATATCCAAATAAAATAAAAAGAAAGAAAACTCTTTTAAATCCATCAACATTATTTTTATCACACTTTATAAAAACTTAGGTTAATTTTGTAATGATTAATTGGAATAAATGAGTTTCACCATGGTCAATAGAATAACTTAAAAACATCTCAACTATAATAATCAAATTTTTATTTATCATAAATTTGATTGTTTCACAATAATAATAATAATAATAATAATAATTATTATTATATTTATTTGCTATAAAATAATATATATTTGACACAAAACAATATAATTGAATATATAAATAAATAAATAGTGAAAAAAATTAGATAATAGATTTCAGATGAAAAATATACATTTTTTTAATACTCAATTAAAAATATTAATTAAAACCCAATTAAAAATACTCAAAATTTTCATGAATTTTACATTTATTAAACCCATAAAAATAATTTATTTTATCACTCTTCCATTAATAACTATGAAAATAAGTTCGAATCTAACTCGTGTTTCAAATTAATGAGAATTTTACAATCTTAATCAATAAAAAAATATCTTAATTTTTTCTTTTAATATAGTTATTATAAATTTTAAATAAACTTGTTGTACGTAACGAATATGATTTAATAATAACATAAAACACTTTTACTTTGTTGGTTAACGCACTCTAATAAATTAAATTGTAAATCTCTACCACAATAAATAGTTTGTCATAAATTTTACATTTATATATTCTTCTTTTTGTTATAATTTGGATGATATATATATATATATATATATATATATATATATATAGAGTTTAATAAACGAATTTGCTTTGCAAATAAGATGTGATAAAATTTTCACTTTAATCGAAAATGTATATATTTATTTTTTGTTCGGGAAAAGTTGGATCTCTTAGCACCTTTTCCCTAATAATACAGTTTACTAATGGAATGCTATAAACTTATGTCTGATATGAATGCATTGTTATGAAGATATATAAAACAATGCTTAATGTTAAATTAAACAATGTGTTATTATGTTATTAATAAACCAAGGTATTGTTAGTCACACTCACTATATATTGAAGACTAAATAACACCCACAGAGGCTTTTCTGCCTCACATAAACCAACATAAACACAATCAAGTTGGAATCAGACCAACATAAACATAATCAAGTTGAAATTTGTCCGATGTGTTACTTTATATGCTCATGGCTTGTGCAGGAAGAGGGAGTTTAGTTATGGCAGAAAACAAACATTGGCATATCATGAAGATTAGGAAGGGAACTTGAAGAGCTTGTAGATATGTTTTTTGTCCAGTGCATTAACCACATTGTGGAGACTGTTTTAGACTTGTCTGGTTTGGTTATCATTTTGGTAGAAGTATGAGAGATTTTAGTTTAGTGAAAAGTAATTGATAAGATCTTTTAACAAGGTTTTAAAGCATCTAGCAAATATTATCCTGCAAATGTGATGTGTTTTTTTTTTTTAGTTTAGTCCAAATTTTCCTCTTGACCAGAAGAAATTATGGAGTTTACAGAAGTACCATAGAGAAACCAGATACAAATCATTCAAAAAAAGCATCTATAAAAGACAACAAAGTGATACTTTGGTTTCAAGTTGAGGAGGGCACAGGCTGTGGTATGAACCTGTCTACAAAATCTACACAGAACCGTCCCTGTGGTGTAATAGTAAAATCGATTTAAGGAGAAATCAAAGGTTTTCTTTCTGTGTGATATAGGTATTCCCCCCAAGCAAGTGGGATTCTTTGTTTGATAGCTTTGAGTAAGCTGATCCATCAACTACTCTACTGTAAGGAATTTAAATTTTCAACAAAGACAAGAATAAAAATTTGCCTTTTATCTAGCAAATGATATTATTTCGAGATTGTCATTAAACTAAAATTAATATGAAACTTTTATCCAAAGGTAAACCTTTTGAATGCTATGGGGTCAAGATTTATGGAGTTCTGAAACCTTTACTCATTTCAGGAATGGAGGCATCAGAAACTTGGTGAGTAAGTCTTACCTTGATGTGTAAACTTTCATATAAGTAAAGCACACTTATCATTTGTAAATCATAATGAACGAGTCCACTGAAGCAAAAGGAAAATGCCTGCACTGCACAAATATGTGAACCATCGGTTAGGTTAAGAAAGCCTAATCATTCACCAAAATGTCGAGAGATATAGAAATGTTGAATGAAGAATTTGTTGATCATTCAGCTTAGGATTAGTGTTTAGAGACATGTTTCAATTTTAATGTGGACCTGCAGTTGTTCTCAATTTGCCGGTTTTTAGTAGGAATACAAGTTACTGAAAATAGTTATTTGAACAGTTTATCATAATCAATAAAGTTTTCAAACTCTTTGGTCTAAGCCTTTAATTATGTCTTCTTTAAAGCCTTTGAGACAGATGATTTTCCATTTGAATGATAATCAGTGTGTGCACCATCATCCTTTGAACAAAATTGCATCTTCATGCAGTTTCTTCCTTCGCTTCTCTATTTTTGCCCTTCTTTCCATCAGCATTCTGTTGTTGCAGTTCAGCCTTCTTCTGTGCTCGAATCATGGCACGCCTTGCTCGTGGCCTCATTTCCCGTACACTTCTCGGAGGCATCACATAAGGTTCAAGTGGCCGTTCACCAAATGGGTGCTCACTGCCAGGAAAAATCCTTAATTTTCGATCCCTGTCCTATATCCATTAAGAATAATGCAACTTAGAAATTCAGTTCTGGATCAAAATAAAATAAAAACAATTCAAAACCACAAGCTAATAAGGTGAATATCCTTTAGCAAAAGATACTTGATTCTTCATTTCGTAACATTTATGATAATGACCTGATGATTTTGTATACACTGATAATGTTTTCTGTCAATCCTAGTCTCTATTTCTGAAACCAAGTGTTAATAAAGTACTAAAAGCAATATTATTGGATTAATGATAAGTAGAAGGAGCAATTCATGAAGTAGTGAATAAGGGGTTTGGCGCCTAGTGCAACCAGTAGATCGAACATCAAAAGACAACAAAAATGGTCATGGGTTAAAAACTTTTTTATGCATTTCATTGCTAAACGTAATCTGTAAACACAATTGCAAAACCTTTCCTTCTAGTAAAACCTTTCCAATTACCCTGTTAAAAAAAGAAAACATTCATTCAAAGGAAAGTTTAATTATAACATTGATATGCTTTTTTCTTCACAATTTTTAAGGTTGAACACTTTTTTGTGTACTTCATTGGTAAAGGTAATATGTAAATACAATCGCAAAACCTTCTGGTTTAGTAAAACCTTTCTAATTACCCTGTCAAAAAAAAAATCATTCAAAGGAAAATTTAGTTATAACATTGATATACACCTCACAATTTTTCAAGGTTCACAGGTGCAAATTTCGATAGTGATGTTTTCTGAGAGATCACTTGCTCCTGTTTGGTTGACACGGAAATGATTCAATGAACTTTCAATTTCCATAGAGATATTTTTTATAAATCATGAGATGCACTTGGCAAATTAAATTTAAAAATGTTGCTCCAATGGATCTTTTCAGAAAACTATCGGCTTTTGTCCATCACAACAGCTACCTATCAATATCTTTTGGAAAGTACAGTGCTCCAATGAATTACTTCTGGGTGTTGACCTACCATTTCTAAAATGTCAAAGTACAGTGCTCAAGGGCTTTTTACTTTTTCTCAAATGGGATTCTAACAAGTAATATCCAAGCCAAACATGAAAATAACATCATTCACCCTGGTAATGAAATTCCTTAGTGAGCTTAAAATTCCAAGATCATTGGTGAACATATCACTTACATCACGTAGTTTGTTTCTGGGCAGCATACGCAGAACAGCTTTGCGAATGACTTCAGTAGGGTCTTTGGCCATTTGATCCTTTAGAGTCCTTTGCTTGAGGTGGCCAATATATCTACATACCATGACTTTATGTCAAAATAGAATGAACAAAACTGAAAACTAAGGAAGTCTAAGGAGCATAAGAAATCAAATGAACAATAGGAATGCAATAAACTAGGAAGAATTTCTTAAAAGATTGTCATCTTAACTACAAAAAAGGATTTAATTTATAGTATGACAGAAAACAATGCAAATAACTAATATATTCCAGAACTTCTAACTTATAGTACAAATGCATAGAACTTGCCCTGTATGCCAGTAGTAGACCTTTTCTGTTAGTTTTCTCCCAGTCACACAAACATCCTTTGCATTAAGAACAATGCACATATCTCCATCATCACGATTAGGGGTGTAAGTTGGTTTATCCTTTCCTTGGACTACAGTAGCTATTTGAGATGCTAACCTCCCAAGGACCTATTTCAAAGGAACATTCGTATTAGCAAAATATCAAATATGCAAATTGTTCAGTAGTCGACTGCACTACAAATGCCAATCAAAAAGTGTATAAGCTGAAAGCTTCGCTTCTAGCATTTGCTTATCGGTTGCAACTTATTAAGTGATAACAACCCCTGATAATTGAGACAAAATACATGATCCCTTCTTAGTTGGTTTTATAACTAGAAATTGCAAAAGATCTATATTCATTCTGGATGGTTATCAAATGAAACCTCCATGAAATTAACTTCTGAATCCGTTGATAACTCTTCAGAGGATTTGACTGTCAATCCTAGTCATACATGCCATGCAAGCCAATGTGAGAAAATAACCCAATTTCTCACATTTTATTTTGCAATGTGAAAACGCTAAAAATTATGCATATAAAATCACATAGGTTATGCTTGGATACTTAATTTTCTAATTATGGGTATATTGGAACAGGATGATATGAAATAAAACAGAACAAAATAACCATACAGTTGAATATATCATGGAATGGGAAAAATTGCAACCCAATAGGGATTTGGACAGAATTATAAGGAGAATGGATCATAATTTCCACCCAATTCTCTCATAAGGGGTAGAAATAGATGTATTTCCTATTCTAACAAACCAAACGATGACAATTGATGTGATTCTATTCCATTTAGTCCCATTCCATTCATTTCCAATCCATCAGTTCCAAACATAGCCAAAAATGAAACAACGACATTGAAGTGAGTTTCAAGTTCTAAAATCATAGACACTAGAAAATTGCTTTAACTTGACATCAAAATATCATGTCATGGCATGTAGTCACTCTATGTTAGCTTTGAAGGGAAGAAACACGAAAAGACTGCAAATCACCTGGCCTTTTGCATCGAAAACGCGCCATCGAAGACCTTCAAGATTAATGCGTCTAAGTCCAGCAGCAGCTCTCTGAGAATACAGTGAAAACAGCTATAAAAATTGAATTTGAAAATTAATGCCTATATTACAGACCAATTTAACCATTGAGGAAGTGGATCCCTTTTACGAAACACTAAGCAAAATTATATAGCACAAGAACCTAATTATACAGCTTCCAAAAATTTAATCACCTTCATGTTGCCGGTGAAAGCAGTTACCATCTTCATTTTTGCCTCAGTTTCTTTGATCAATCTTCCTCACAATTCAAATAATAAAATCTTCAACTCTGGACTCAAATACTGAGATAAAAAAAATGGACAGAAAGTAGTGTGAGAAAGGGATAAGAGTAAGGTATTCAAAATCGCGTTTCAACCCGTAAGACCTCGTGGCGACACTTCTCACGGCAATGTCACTTCTCGCGGCGGCGGTGACTCTCGCGGCGGTGGTGACTCTCGTGGTGGTGCCTGATGTATGGCGTTTTTCATGGGTTGAAATTGGGACCCGTTTTCTAACCTAACACTTTAGCCCATTTTCTTTAAAACATTTTAAAGCCCAATTACAAAATAGTGACTCTGCTATTACACCCAAAAAATAAAAAATGTGCTTCTTTTGAAAATCTATTATATATCTAAGAAATTTTTAGTATAGGTAATTTATTCAGGTAGACATTGTAACTAATTGACATCTGTCTCAAATTGAGGGTAATTTAGTTTTTTGGATTTTTTTTCCCGCTGAAAGCATTAAATGGCGATTGATGTTTGTTGACAGGTAGAGCCTTCTTCTTCAAGTCATTGCACTTGATCAAGGTATTTGATTTTTTTTCTTCTTCCATTATCTTTCTTCCTATCCTTCTTTTGCTTTCTTTCTTCTTCTTCAAGACCATTGTTTCTTCTTTTTTCTTCTTCATACCAACGTAAGTGTTTTAAATATTCTTTTGGTTGTTTATTTCTGTTGGTTGATTGTTGTTATTGAATGTTCACAGAAGTTTTGGGTGGTGGATATTTTTTTAATGCTTCATTTTTTTGGCTGATTGTTGTTGTTGCATGTTGACAAAAGTTTTGGTTGGTGTAGGTAATTTTTTCTTCTATTTCTTTTTTTTTTTGTCGTGGATATTTTTTAATGCTTCTTCTTTCTT
>Ga0214545_1007499_pt1 | contig 18171 bp, 17 predicted proteins | sample CNSS4metaG_FD_160064 | JGI IMG/M metagenome (GOLD analysis project Ga0214545, IMG submission 160064) | Root nodule microbial communities from cowpea collected in UCLA plant growth center, Los Angeles, California, USA - CNSS4 | ecosystem: Host-associated > Plants > Roots > Nodule | place: USA...
ATGACACTTGCTAGGTACCTTGACACGTGGCGATACCTTGCCACGTGTCACTGACAATGCCACATGTCACACCAAGAATTTGACACATGACAAATTTAAAAAAAAATTTCAAAAAAAAAAAAAAATTCAAAAAAATAAAATAAAAAAATTCAAAAATCCAGAGGCTGACACGTGGCAAGGTAGTTAACGACATTTGTGAAGACTTAACAGAGGGTACTACATTGATGCAATAATCAAAATTGGGTACTAAATTGAGACAATGTTCAAAGTGGGTATCATTTTGAAATTTTCAAACCAAAATGGGTATGATCCGAGTAATTAAACCTTTTATTTTTAAGTGGACTCTTATAACAATGTAGTGTAATTTGTGCTTGTCACAGGCACAAATAGAAACATATATTTCCAATTTTATCAATGGATTAAAACCTCCAATTACTCTGTGTTTTTTCTAATGAAAAAAGTTATGAATAATCTATCGGTTATGAGTTTAATGGAATATTATCTTTTGAACTACTAAATCAAGTAATTCCTTCATAGTAGATAATAATAAAGACGAGTAATAATAATTGTTGGGTATTACTATATGTTATGGTACTTTGTGATACATATTTAGCTTATTAATTATTTACTTTTTTATTGTAATAATTAATTATTTATATTTTGATTGTTTCATTTTTTTTTTAGATCTGCCTAGAGCTAAAGAATTAGGAACTTGCTTAAGGCAGTTAAAGGAACCCAAAAAGTTCAACATATTTCACCTAGTGCACAACTTTTTGGGAAATTATGTGGAGGTTACATTTGGACAACCGAGAATTGAAATAAGACAGTAGAGAACTAAATTTGAACAATCAAGAATTGAACCTGGATAGCCAAGAATCAACCTACACCTACATAGAACATGCATAGCCATGCTTTGAACATTTATTTTGTGAGAATCTTAAATCTTAAAGATTCTTAATTATTTTACACTGATATGTCTGGTGACTATCTGTTTAATGAAATCAATCTGTTTAATGAAATCAATCTGTTAACTTTGTTTTCAATCGATTGGAAATGCATGATTCAACAAAAATTGCATACTAACTTTTTGGTTGTTCTTATTCATTCAAAGGTATTTTTACAAGTTTAAAAGGAACTAAAGTTTTCGAAAAGGTCAAAGGTCAATTGGACTCCCTTCTTGGCTAATTACTTCTTTCATTAGTTACAAAATATACACATGTTTTATGAGATCAAAATGAAATAATCACGAGCTTTCAAAGATTTCAAGAATTGTCAAATTTGTGATGTGTGAAAGACTTCTAAGTGCTGATAAAAATATTACCCAAGTTCATGGAAACTTAAAGAAAACTTTTGTGAATCTGTTTTGACTAGAGGATTGTTGGTTCCGATTTAGATGCTTTGAATCAATGACTCAGTCAATATAATGAATTAATTCAAAAACCACAATGAAAACAAATTACTTATATGCGTGAAAAGTAATCAAACTATCAAGTTTTTTTTTATTAAAATGCAGATAGAAGAACAAATTCAATTTGTTGAACAAAAAACTAAAGATCAAAGGAAGAGAGAAAATATTGCACACAAGACTTTTATATTGGTCCACTCCTCACGTAGCTGCATCTAGTTTGCCAAAAAACACGCTAGCAATGCTTTCTCATATACACATTCAATTATGAACACACAAATTCAAGAATCACACAAGAACTACCTTCTTACACCCTACAAGAATCATTCTCAAAACCAATAACACCCTGTTACTAAACCACTTCTAAAAACTTTATTAAAAGTTATTAAACCACATAAGAAAAGTGCATATATTTTCATTTTCATATAGTGTTTATTATCCTTAAAACTAATAAGACATTTCTATATTATATTTTGCTATCATCAAAACTACTTAGACCTTTTGCCTATACGATTATCTTGTATTGTCTGGTCTCAACACATTTTAATATATTAAAGTAATATTTTAATCAACTAAATTTTTCTTAGTACCAAGTTAAGTTCAAAAAAAAGTTTTACAGATTTCCGTGTGCTTTTCCTTTATCTATATCATCTTTTATTTCTCTTTTAATTCTTAGAGTTCAAGAAAGGTGCATTCTGGTTTTTATAAGTTGAAAATGTCATAAAGAACGAACCTTTTAACATAAAAGTATTAAATCAAATTCACATACCCTTTGTTAATACCAAACAATACAATATGTCCCATTAGACAAAACATCTAAGTGATTTTGATGATAACAAAAAAAAAATTAGTGATGAAATTCAATGTTGTTCACCTCAAATTGATATAATCTATCTCCTACAGTCCGATGAGAATTTGATATATAAGCAAATCAGAATTAATTTTAACGGATATTTTATCCTTCAATTAATTCATTCAATGTTTCTAAACCTAATTTTAATGTGAAGACTAGATAGATCGTATATTTACTGAACTAACAGAAAGAAAGATAAGTCGCGTACCTCCTACATAAGTAAAAAAAGGTCGGCTACTTTTCGATAGGACGCATAACATTTGTAGTAACAACAAACTAGTTAACCCCTAGCCTCCAACTAACCCTAAGGACGACACAAGAAGTTAACTGTATAGATACCACTTCAAAAGACATCCCCCAAGCAATTGACTAATGAAAAGTAAGCAAACATCAAAATAAGGTAAGGTAACATGATGGTAGACCGGTCTGTACACGAATTTGTCACACTCACCTTGAAAATAACCCAAACAAAACCAAAGAAATTCTCAATGAAACTCATTGATGGTCATTGTTGGAAATTGAGCTTGAAGGAATACAGCCATATCCAAATACCTTGAAACAAAGATCCAAAGGCCCACAACCCAATAAAGTAATTAAGGTTAGTACAAAAGTCAAATAATTATTATAAATACAGGTGGACCCACACAATTTCAGGTACACAATTCATTAATCACTAATATGAGATTTGATCTTGAGAAAAGCTTTATGTTGACTTGAGCATTGGAATCTCTTTTGTAGGTATACTCCTACTTGTGACAAGAAGAAGACGGATACTTAGTGAGTGGTCACTAGAAAGACCACCGTTAATAGGCACTATAAATACGATATCCAACGAGTTTGTTGGAGGAGGAGCCATAATGTCAACTAGAAAGCAACACTTGGGAGCATACAATCAATAAATGTTATAACACATGCCTTCAGACGACCCAATGGTAATTACCATTGATATTGAAAACTTTGTGATGAAAAAGGCACTTATCGACCATGGAAGCTTAATAGATACCCCTTCTTGGAAAACTAAAAAAAAGTTACGTTACAACTGCAAGAAGAAGCATGGTGTAGTACGAAAACCCATATATGGATTTTCAGGAGAGAAGGTGTGCACCAAAGGTTACATATACAGTGTTCCATGAGGGAAACCAAGTTAAAATGATACATGTACGGTATTTAGTCGTTGAAGCATATACTTCCTACAATGTCTTGTTAGGAAGACCCTCCTTTAAACACGTTAGGAGTCGTAGTATCAACTCCCCACCTCGGCATGAAGTTTCCTTCAACATTAAGAGATGTCATAACCATACATGGGGAGCAGAAGTTGGCCAGAGAATGTTATATTGCTAGTTTGTGATCCCTAACACCAACCTTGGTAACATATGACATCGAGCGAGCACCTGATGTTGGAACAACCTTGATAGGAGAAGATCTTAACCCTCGGATGGGAACCGATGCGAGAATAAAGCCTGTGGGAGAAACTAAAAACTTTCCCTTTCCCAAAGGAGAAAACCTGAAGATCAGATGAAGGTTAGGCACAGAAGAATAAGAAGAAATAGTTGGTCAACCGTTAATACAAACCGCAGATCTGTTCATCTTGTCCACCGTTGACTTTCCCGACATGGACCCTAGAGTAGCCACCCACAAGCTATCAATTTTTAAAAAGAAGCAAGACTTGTGTCCTAGAAGAAAAGGAAGCGGGGAGAAGAAGGAAGACAAGTGGCTAAGACAGAAGCCGCAAAACTCTTAAATGTTGGATTCGTAGGGGAAGCCCAATACACTAACTAGATTGCCAATGCCATACTTGCGAAGAAGTCCAGCGATAAATGGAGAATGTATGTTGACTATACAGATTTGAATAAGGCATGCCTAGGGATGCATATCCCCTACCTAGTATAGACCATTTAGTTGATGGACCAGTAGACAATTGCATCTTTAGTTTGTTGGACGCCTACTCCAGGATTCCCATGGCACCAACAACATGATTAAAACCGCATTCATAACCGAAGAAGCAAATTACTACTACAAGGTCATGCCCTTTGGCCTTAAAAATGCAAGAGTCACCTACCAAAGTGATGGCACACCCTTAGCTAAGGGTCCATTCACAAGAAGCATGGCTAAGCAAATTCAAGAAGAGTTAGCAACATCTAGTCAAGGTGATGCTAAACTCCTTTTCACTTGGGCCATCATGGAGCACTTTTAGACCTTGTATTAAGGGTCATGTAGTGTAGGTTTTCATTTGAAGGCCTTATATTAAGGGCCATGTAGTGTAGGGTTTTAAAAACAATTTTGCTTAAGTAAAGAGCATCATATGCGCCTAGCTTAAGCAACTCTTTGATGTTTAATTATGTTAATCAAACTAGCTTAAGCAAACAATTGCATCTTTATTTTGTTGAACGCCTACTCTGGGATTCCCATGGCACCAACAACATGATTAAAACCGCATTCATAATGGAAGAAGCAAATTACTACTACAAGGTCATGCCCTTTGGCCTTAAAAATGCAGGAGTCACCTACCAAAGTGATGGCACACCCTAACTAAGGGTCCAATCACAAGAAGCATGGCTAAGAAAATTCAAGAAGAGTTAGCAACATCTAGTTAAGGTGAAGCTAAACTCCTTTTCACTTGGGCCATCATGGAGCATTTTTAGACCTTGTATTAAGGGTCATGTAGTGTTAGTTTTCATTTGAAGGCCTTGTACTAAGGGTCATGTAGTGTAGGGTTTTAAAAACAATTTTGCTTAAGTAGAGAGCATCATATTCACCTAGCTTAAGCAACTCTTTGATGTTTAATTATGTTAATCAAGCTAGCTTAAGAAGAGCATCCCACATGTGCCACATGGCAAGCTCTTTAATGGAGAGTTCTCTTACAAAGGTAGTGGCAATGTGTCATTGTCCTATTGGAGAAGCTTTTCATAAAGTAGCTTTCCACATGACAACACATGAGTGGTTTATTTTGTGAGAGTAAGGATTGCCACATGTCAAACTCTCCTCCACCAAGATAGCATTTTTAGGGTTTTGGTGCATGTTAGAATTTTAGGGTTTGGACCATTTTGGAGACACCTTACTCTATAAATAGAGGTGTCCCCCCATGTATTTGGCACTTTGAGAATGATAATGTTATGCTGCCAAAATTATTTTTAAGCCATACTTCTTCTCTTAGTCATTTGTTAGAGTATCCCAAGAGGTCCCTCTAGCACCCATTTCTCTAGAGTTGGCCTAACCTCTCTTAGAGTTCTACAAACCACCTTCATCCCACCATTAAATCACCTAAACTGAGAGCCATTTTCTCTCAACACCAAGCTTTCGCGAATCCACCATCCACCATAGTCACCATTTCAAGCTTTGACCCAACCTATCTTGAGGAGGAGGCTATCATTTGTTAATGGACAGGGTTTTCAGTCATCTTATAGGTAAAAATGTAGAAGTATACGTAGATAATATGGTGTAAAGTCCCCTAACCTAATGCAGCATTTAAAAGACCTAATCGATGTGTTCACAACCTTGAGGAAGTATAACCTACCGCTGAATCCAGAAAAATGTGTCTTCAGAGTAGATGGAGGTACATTCCTTAAGTTCATGTTAACGCAAAGAGAGATAGAAGCTAACCTAGAGAAATGTAAGGCAATAATTCATATGCAAATCCCCAAACACATTAAAGAAATCAAAGAAATAATATTGAAATAAAATTTCGCCTTTACTATAAACTCCTTCCCTAAACATGGGAAAGTTTAAAACTTTATTAAATGCCTCGATAGTCAAAACCATAAAATTTGACTTAAAGTTTTACATAATTTCACTGATAATAAAACCTTGTTTACAAAAGAGGAAACCAAAATAGTTCATAAAGAAGTTCCCCTGCTAGCCCCTCTCTGGCTCTAAGCATCACCAACTCCACCTGCAACATCATTTGCACTTGTGTAATGAATTACATGATCATCACCAATCACAAATAGATAGGGTGAGCTAACAATACAAAAAAATATATACATGAACACAAATCAAGTGTACACACACACTCATCAAAGAAACTTTATCCTCTGATTCCCTAAAGCATAACCACCACCATGTTTGTCCACCTTCTACATCTTCCGAAGATGACCTTAAGATATCATTTACTGCCACAAGCCCTAACTCGTGGTTCCACCATCTACAAGCCACAACTCGTAGAAACACATGCGGGAATAACATGTTACGAACCACACTCCGTAACGTCAGGTGGAGTTCCTAATACAAACCACAATTCGTACTATCGACACAAGATTGGCAACATCACTGGCCACAACCCGTGGTTGCTCAATCAAGTGGATACCATCTGTATGAGCCACAACTCGCACACTCACATTGGTACCATCCGTCATTCCGAGCCATAACTCAAGGAATACCTCGTGTTTACCTTCCATCCTGAGCCACAACTTAAGGGATGTCATTCTAAGCCACAACTCCAGGAATACTCCAGCAAAGTCCATCCTTAAGGTATCACCCAAAGCCTTGAAGATAACTTAACCCCTTACGACGAATACAATCCTCAGACCCCAACATTCACTTATTCCTCTGAACGCCTCTTGATTCTACACTCTTTGATGATTATATTGGTCGATACTTGTTGCCACAAGTGTCTACTCGCCCTTCCGACTACAGGCCACCACCTATAGTCCACACGTGGGAATGATCTTGTCACAACCATAATTCGCAACACCAAGTGGACTTCCCAATACGAATCGTAGTCCATATTTGTCCCAAGACTACCAAAGTCGTTGGATAATACTGAGGAGGGCAATCTTCTGGAACCCATCTGTACGAGACACTATCTCGCACACTCCATTGGACTTCCAAAACCACTAGGTTACAACCTCGAGTGACCACATGTTACCCCAATACAAGCTACACTCTTAATTGGGGCCCCAACAAATCATCGCCTTAAGACCTCCTACCAAAGCTGTGTAGAATCATCCTTCCAGTCCAATTTTGCTCCTGGAACCGCCTAACGCATCGTTCGCATCACCTGGCGAAATCTGGTTCCAAACCGCTTGGTTGGTATCATATGTCGTCGGGTGCTACGCACCTTCAGAGATTGTTGTTTGACAGTAGTCACTTGGCGTAACCACCATTGCCGCCAGGCGCCGCGCGATTCCAGTGGCCTCTATTTGGCCACTATCGCCTAACGGTTCACCCCGCACTGTGAGGTGCCATACCGATAGAGTTAATGCTACTATTTTTTGGCACTTTGGACAGGTTCTCAATGAACCCAAATAGTCCACAGGCAATCCAAAACATCAACCACATTTATCTAGTAATATTAGCATGACTGAATCACAATTCAACACATTCATATATGCAATTGGTTCACAGTTAAGATCATACCATTACTCAATTATTAATAAAATTCACCACATATCACATGCATTAATCCCGATATATTCATATATATACTCCACCATTTAAATCCATGCTAGCATTCAATTTCAAGTTATGAATAATACATGCTCATATCAAATATAAAGTAGTATCACTCTAACAACTTAAGCACATAATTCTATGCACCAATGCAAATTAATATAACACTTTACACCTCATATACAACAATTTCCTTTATATTGATACATATGCATTCACTAATAAACTCATTCTGAACATGTGACTAACACAAAGGAACATTTAAATTCATGGAGACTCACAATAGGACCTAATCATGCTTCCAACTCATGCAAAATTGAATTTATCTCCAAAACAATACCTACACACTTCATTTATCCCAATGCATCACACTAAAATAATATTTAGCACTCTACATGATCATGTATCCATACATAGATTCACATTAGTAGTTACTTGAATTTATCAAGAGATTATTCATGCATTTTAAAGACCTCCAAACCAGCAATCATGTGTATCATATATCTCAAACTATAGACATCCAAATTAAGATCACATCGTACAAACTAAAGCGCAACATCTTATGAACCTGCTATCAAAATTTCAGCTAAATCAGATAGTTAACGAACTAGGAAATGCAATTTTATGAAAACTGCACAGACTAGAAAAACCAATGACACTTAAGGCCCAAAAGTTAGGAACTTGGTGCCTGGCAGTACAAAACCAACGCTTGATAATCCCTACTACACGAGAACACGAAAAACATCTTTTTTTTCATGAAAAATACCTATTCTACATATCCACGCATCACTTGGCGACAATTATTTGCCGCCAGGCGATTCTTAACAGAAACCCATAAACTAGGTGATTTTAACATGAGTCACTTGACGTCTTTGAAGGCCCACCAGGTAGTTTCTGGAAAATCTCCAGAAACACAATATAGTCCAGAAAAAGCATAACTAGGCCTCTAGGCTTATCATACAATGCAAAATTACGTAAATAGATATTTAGTACGAGATACAACTCCTCTAACCTAGTAATCCATGCTCCAATTGCAAAACCTAAGCTAGCTTTTTGATCCACAAAACCTTCTCTTGCTCTTCCCCCGTTCAGCTCTTCCTCTCACTCACTAACACACATAGTGGTTACTCTGAATTTCCTCCCCTCACATGAAAGGGGGTTTAATTGCCATTCAATAACCATTATGAGATGGTTTTCTAGCCAGGTTCGAACACACAACCACACCATTGTCAAGTTAATACACAACAATTCAACCAATTCATGTTTCGTAATAATATCTAAAATTCTAGGATTATATTATCACTGATCATGATCAAACATATTATTACTAAAATAATAAACAATTAAATTACACACTGCCAGCCTACCTAGGACTTGAACTTAAGTCCTTTTATAATAACCAAGTACTCTCAACCACTTGAGCTAGTACTATTCCTTTTCATTAATTCCAGCATGAATTACCATAAAAGTTCCCATTATCTGCATTTATTAAATAATTATTTATTTAATTATTTAAATTTCTTGACTCTTACAATTGACGACAATATCTTGTTTCCTACCACACCTAGCCAACAAGACAACACCCATGATCCAACTACTAAAGAAATCAGTCAAGTTTACCTGGGAAGATGAATGCCAAAAAATGTTTGACTAACTAAAACAAATATTAGCCTCCCCACCAGTCCCACGAAAGCCAAATACAACCAAGCCGCTGCTTATCTACATCGCAACAATTAATTACACGGTTAACGCAACACTAGTGTAGGAGGTTGATGAAAGGTAGGAATAAATTTACTTCATTAGCCAAATTGTATAGGTTTCGGAGACCTGTTACCAAATGGTGGAAAAGATAGCCATATACCTTGTAACTACAACAAGAAGACTTAGACCCTACTTTCAGAACCACCATGTGATCGTAAAGACCAACTACCTAATACAGAAAATACTACAAAGACCCAACTTAGTAGGAAGAATGTCATCCTAGGCATTAGAATTGTCCGAAACATTTGTTAGGAACCTAGGGGACCAATAAAAGCCTAATGCCTTGCCGACTACGCCAGCAATCTACAAGGAACATGTATACTCGAAGAAGACTGGTGGACACTACACGTTGACGGATCCTCAAACCCAAAAGGAGTTGACTTCGACATAGTGTTAGAAGGCCCCAATTAAGTGCTCATAGAGAAATCCCTACATTTTGCGTTTAAAACATCAAACAACCAAGTAAAGTATGAAATAATCCTAGCCAGCTTGTTGTTGGCTGGAGAGGTTGGAGCACGATACCTTCAAACAAAGATCCAATGGCCTACAAACCAGCAAAGTAATTAAGGTAAGTCAAAAAGTCAAATAATTATTATAAATACAAGTGGACCCACACAATTTAAGGTACATAATTCATTAATAACTAATGAGATTTGATCTTGAGAAAAGCTGTGTTGACTTGAGCATTGGAGTCTCTTTTGCAGGTATACTCCCACTTGTGACAAGAAGAAGACAGATACTTAGTGAGTGGTCAACTAAAAACATGGATCCATTGAGAAGGGAAAAGATCGCAGTAAGATATTGATTTGGTCCCATAATAACCTCATAGTGTTCCTATAGGGACACTAATTGTTGATAGAAATAAGTTATTACATGCTTTCTAATATTGTTTAAAAAAATATACCTAACTATTTTGTTTCCTTTATGAGAAATGTTTTTGAACATTGAAGAAAATAAATCTTACTAAAGTAAATGCTCTATGTTTAAAAGACAAAAGTAAAAAAGATACGATTAAAGATTTTATTATCAACTATCTATTTATCTCTAAATATAGAAACAAGTTTTTTGAGTTAAAATTCTTGATGTATGTTTACTTCTCATACACTACATATATTTGTTTGTAATTTTGAATTGTTTCCATAGTAGAAATGAAGGAAAGAAAACTTTAAAGATTAAATTGAAGATCTCATCAAAACCTTTCTTTTTAAACATCCAATATGAAGATGATGCTACACAGATTTTCAAAATCAAATGTTTTAGTTTCAAGAGTCAACAATCTTCTTTTTTGAAGATATAAAAAGAGTTCAAGTTGAAAATACAAGGTGTGGAAGTATAGTGAAAGAAAAGAGAGATCATCAACAACAAATATGAAAGAAAGAAATATAAAATCTTATGCTTGTAATGTCTTATAGCAATCATCTAATGAGCTCTAACGTGTGGTGGTTGGTAGAAACTCCATAGGTAGCGGAAATGGGATGGAGACAAGTATTTAAGGGTCTTGTAGTAATGGAATTGGGAGTGGTGAAAGGAGAACTAGACTAGAAGCTAGGCTAATGGAAGGTGGCTAAAGGAAATGTTGTAAACCTCTAACTTAGGTGCTCTCAAAATAATATAAGAGTGGAGTGATCTCAACACAAGCATTTTATTAGAAATTTCAAGAGTGAACTCTACAAAGTGCAATAAGACTTTCTTTTATACAAGAGAAGGTCATTAATGCACATGTACATGAAATACGTGTGGAAATGAAATTCAAGTCTTAGAGAAGAAGTCTTTCTCTCGACCCTCGGATGCTCATGATGGCTTGGATGTGTGACAAGTGGCATGACACTCCTTGGCAAGCTAAAGTCACACCTCCTTTGTGGTAAATGGGGTATCTCAGTCAAGACTCCTTATTGGGCTTGGATTAGCTCAATTAAAATCAAATGCACAAGTTTATTTAGCCTACTATTTATGAAAGCAAGACCTAAACAATAGGCCCAATTTAAAAGGCTATTCTAATGCTCAATCATGCAATCTCTTTATATCTTCACATATTCTTTGGCCCTTGAAAAGAGTAATTAAAGCCCATGAGAAGTGTGCCCATTTTGAGGAAAGCTCATTTGGATCTTCTTTAGAATGCTCCTTTTTATTGGGCCTCTTGGTTGACTTTGGGCCTGAGATGCATGTGGACCATGGATTGGGCCTTGAACATGATGTGGGCTTAGAGGGTCTTCATCATCTCCCCCCCCCCCTCCTTGGAAGGGGTTTGTCCTCAAATATGAAGGTGCATCCTTATCCATAGGACCTATAAAAGGAATCAACACCCTTAAAAGTCCTTGGAAGCCCTAGGGAAAAGTCCATACTTATGTCCTCCCAAGGAGTGCAAGCAATTGGCAAAGGAGTATGTAAATCCGCAAGCATTACACTAGACTTAGCATGTAAACAAGGAAGACAACTAGCATAATATCTTTGGATTTCCTTCCTCATATGGGGCCAGAAAAATTTTTCCTTTAAGCATTGGTAAAGTTTTAGCTACCCCAAAGTGACCCATTAGTCCTCCTTCATGCATTTCTTCGACTAAGAGTTTTCTATGTGAGCCAAGAAGGATACAAAGACGTCTTTCATTAGAAAGATACCCACTGGACACATAAAAACCTCCTTGGTTTTACTTAGTTTGACAATCATTATAAATAGAAGCAAAGTATGGATCTTGAAGATACAATTCACAAATGTTTTCAAATCCAAGAATTTGAGAACCCAAGGTGGCTAGAAGAGTGTATCTTCTTGAAAGTGCATCAACCACGACATTGGTTTTTTCCTTTCTTGTACTTAATCACATATGGGAATTGTTCTAACTCCATCCACTTGGCATGCCTTTTATTGAGTTTATGTTGGGTCTTCAAATACTTGAGAGATTCATGATCACTATGAATAATGAACTCTTTGGAAACCAGATAATGCTCCCAAGTATGAAGTGAGCGCACAAGGGCATAAAACTGCTTGTCATAGGTAGGGTAATTACGCGAAGGCCCATTGATTTTTTCACTAAAATATGCAATTGGATGACCATCTTGTAATAGTATCGTGCATATGCCAACTCCCGAAACATCACATTCAAGCTCAAAGGTTTTGTCAAAATTTGGTAGAACAATAATAGGTGCTTGGGTGAGTTTTGCCTTAATCTCATCAAAAGTAGCTTGTTCCTTTTCACCCCACACAAAAGGTATATCTTTCTTAACAAGTTCATTTAACGGTGATGCAAGAGTAGAGAAGTTGGGTGCAAACCTTCTATATAAGCTAGCAAGCCCATGAAAACTACGGATGTCCCCAACACTCTTTGGAATTGGCCATTCTTGGATGGCTTTGATTTTCTTAGGGTCAACATGGACCCCATTCTTATTGACTACAAACCCTAAGAAGACAACATTATCTACACAAAAATTACACTGATCTATGTTGGCATACAATTGATTAGTTATAAAAGAGAAAGAACTACCCTAAGGTAACCTATATGACCACTAAGACTAGTACTATAAACTAAAATATCATCAAAATAAACAACAACAAATCTACCTATACAATCTCGCAAGACATGATTCATTAAGCGCATGAATGTACTTGGAGCATTGGTTAAGCCAAAAGGCATGACTAACCATTCATAAAGACCAAATTTAGTTTTGAAGGAAGTTTTCCATTCATCTCCTTTTTGAATTTGGATTTGATGGTAACCACTCTTGAGGTCTATTTTTGAAAAGATTTTGGCTCCATGTAACTCATCTAGCATATCATCAAGTCTTGGGATTGGGTGCCTATACTTGATGATTATGTTGTTAATGGCCCTACAATCACAACACATGCACCAACACAAGGACTCAAGCTCTTTTGGACCCAACCTTTGTCTAAAAGCTAATTCACTTGGGACTCAATCTCCTTTATTTTAATTGGGTTTGTCCTATAGGCATGTCTATTGGGTAGACTAGCCCCTAGGACATAATCAATTTGATGCTCAATCCCTCTAAAAGGAGGAAGTCCATTTGGAAAAATATCCTCAAATTCTTGAAGGAGAACAACAATAGGAGGAGGAAGATCCTTAAGTGAATAGCTAAAGACAAGTGAGTATAGCTTGACACAAAAGAAGGTAGGAAGGTTGTTCCTCATCAAGGGTATGTAAAAGAGATTTTTGAGTATGAAACGCTTCATGAGAAATGACCTTAGGATTATAATCCCCTACCTTAGTCTTTGAAACTTCTTTAGAGTTCTTGGAAGTCTCTTCCTCTATCCTAGCTCTCATTTTAATTTGATCACTAACAACTTGACTAGGAGTAAGAGGGTGAAGGAAAAAAGTCTTAGAATGATAGAGGGGGGAGATCTCATTGGTATAACCATTGTGGATTATTTTGCAGTCAAATTGCCACGACCTTCCCAAGAGAATATGGCAGGCTTCCATTGGTATAACATCACACAAAACTTTATCTTTAAATTTGCCAATAGAAAACTTGACTTCAACTTGATGCCTAACCTTGATATCCTTGTCTTCATTAAGCCAATGAAGTTTGTAAGGTTTTGGATGGGGTATCAATGCTAGGTTCAACTTCTCAACCAACCTAGTGCTACAATAATTGCAACATGACCCACTGTCAATGATAAGAGAATAAGTATTGTTTAAAACATCACACCTTGTGTGAAAAATGTTTTCTCTTTGATCATTGAGAGGGAGGCTAAGTTGATTATTAAGAAGCCTCCTAATCATAAGAAGATTACCTTATTTTGCAAATGAATGTTCTTTGGAAGCACTAAAGTGAGAACTCTCGAAGTCACTTGAAGAACTAGACTTCTCTTGACTGTTATAGAGGTCTTTGCCCTTGAGCACAAAGGTGCGCTTTGTAGGACATTAGGCAGCCACCTCTACCTAAACACTTGAAGCATTTAATTTCACTAGCTCTTTTGTTGGTGGGGACTCACCTTTTTCACTAACCCTTGTAAGGGTTCTATGAGTGGTCTCGTTTTCCTTTGAAAAATCTTTCCTAGAATCTTTTCGAAAATCATTTTTTAGGAAAAAAGATAGAAGAATACTTGCGAGAAAGTCTTCTTAAAAGTTGTTGTTCCACCTTGATGCATATTTGCACTAGGTCATTCAAACCTTGTTAGGGGAGCAATTCAAGTCTATCTCTTATGTTGTAATTGAGACCAGTTAAGAACCTAGCAATGGTTAAATCCTCCTCTTCTTCAATTCCCGCCCTTAAGATATATAATTCCATCTTTTGCTTAATTCCTCTATAGTCATTGATCTTTGTTAGAGCCTTTGGAGTTTATCCATAAGCTCCCTTTTGTAATATGAAGGAACATGGCGAGCATGTAGGGCTGCTTTGAGATCAAACCAATCTTCAATCTCAAGTTACTCTTTTCTCCTTTTTTGAAGGACTAAGGAAGTCCACCAATTAAGGTCATGTCCTTGAAAGCTAAGGACATCCAAGGAGACATGTCTCTCTTCAACCATGTGCCTATATAAGAGTTGATCAAATTTTGCCACCCAATCAAGATATGTTTCAACATTATCTTTACCATGAAAGGTAGGCAAGTCTATCCTAACTTCTTTTGGGGGGAGGAGGAGGGTGCCTTTACCTACATTGATGAGGTGATTATCTCTCATGAGGGCGCTCAAAGTCCTCCTCATAATCAACATGATCATTCTCATGCCTTAAGGGAGGACGAGAAGGTCTAGGAGAAGCATGTTGATTATTTTTGGGTGCCTTAAGTTGCTCAAATATGAAATGTAATTGACTTGCATGGCATCTATTTGTGTCTTGAGATCATGAAAATTTTTGGAGAGTTTATGAAAGGCACGAGGGTTAACATCACCATCATCATCAACACTGATGTTAGGACTAGGTTGGTGTTGTTGTTGTTGATTGAGCACACTAGCATGAGTAGCTCTTTTAGTGCTCATGGTGATTGAAAGAACATAGAAACTTTGAACAAAGTGTGGAAGAGGAAATCAATCACAAGTGAACCTTCAAATTATGCGAGGTGAGTCTTTAAGACTTCTTAAGTACTAAGGTCAATCCTTGCCAAGATACACTTGCAAAAGTTTTGAAGGAACACACAATTGTTTAAGTGCTAATTAAATAGAATCACTTGAGTCACTAAGCACAAAACAAGCAAACAAGACTCAAAGAAAGCAAAAGATTAACACTAAAACGAATCCCTAATTGGCAAAATTTTAGAGACTTTGGTCTCAAAAATCAAGCCACTATGCAACGTGAAAACATGAATATAACTATGCGGCCTAAGGCAAGGTGAGAAAGCACTTAGAACTTTCAACACTCTTACCACTAAAAATATTTGCACTATAGGTGAGAAAGGTTCTACTTAAGAGATGAGATTGAACACCTCGTGGTTACCTAAAACACCTAAGTAGGTGACAATTACAATGAGGAAAAGAAAGCAAAATTTGGAACACAAAGTAGGTGCTAAAATGAAGTATCCTGTAAGCACAATGGATGCAAAAATATGGCCAAAACAAGTTTTAGAACTTGCAATTTTAAGGCCATTTTACCAATAATTTTGCACACAAAGATACTTCAATTTGCACCAAATGAGTGACCAAAAGATGAAGAGAAATAAGGCCAATGTAAACAAAGAAAAATAAAGTGAGGAATGGTGTTGCCAAAAGACTAGTTCCCGAGAGCTTGATGGAAGTTTTAAGGCCTTAGTTGATGACCAAAACATAGAGCACCAATTGTGGCAATTTGGAGACACCACACTCAAGTATTTGGACGTTCAAAGAGCACCAAAATAGCAACCACAAGCTTTGATACCAATTTGATGGAGCTCCAACGTGTGAAGGCTGGTAAAAACTCCATAGGCAGCGGAAATGGAATGGAGACAAGTGTTTAAGGATCTTGTAGCAATGGAATTTGGAGTGGTGAAAGGAGAACTAGACTAGAAGCTAGGCTAGTGGAAGGTGGCTAGAGGAAATGTTGTAAACCTCTAGCTTAGGTGCTCTCAAAATAATAGAAGAGTGGAGTGATCTCAACACAAACATTCTATTAAAAATTTCAAGAGTAAACTCTACAAAATGCAATAGGACTCTCCTTTATAGAAGAGAAGGTCACTAATGCACATGCACATGAAATGCGTGTGGAAATGAAATGCAAGTCTTGGAGAAGAAGTCTCTGTCTCAACCCTTGGATGCTTATGATGGCTTGGATGTGTGACAAGTGGCATGACACTCCTTGGCAAGCTAAAGTCGCACCTCCTTTGTGGTAAATAGGGTATCTCAACCAAGACTCTTATTGGGCTTGGATTAGCCCAATTAAAATATAATGCACAAGTTTATTTAGCCTACTATTTATGAAAGCAAGGCCTAAACAATGGACCTAATTTAAAAGGCTATTCTAATACTCAATCATGCAATCTTTTCATATCTTTAAATCTTCTTTGGCTTGTGAAAAGAGTAATTGAAGCCCATGAGAAGTGTAACCATTTTGAGGAAAGCCCATTTGGATCTTCTTTAGAATGCTCCTTGTTATAGGACCTCTTGGTGAGCTTTGGGCTTGAGATGCATATGGACCATGGATTGGGCCTTGAATATGATGTAGGCCTAGAGGGTCTTCATCACATGACTTTGCAAAATCAAATATTTTCTAAAGGAGCTACTATAAATAAGTCTCATCACTTTCGTGGGGAAACTACCCTTTCAAGAAAGTAAGAATGCGAATCTTCTTTGAATATATTGATAAAGGTGTTTGGAAAGCAATAAAAATGATCCTTTTATTCCTATGCATATATCAACTAACAATATGCAAGAAGAAAGAGATTTTTATATCTAGATAGCTGAGGAAACCAGAAAAGCCAAATATGATGTTAAAGCAAGAAACATCACTACATTTGCTCTCACTCGTAATGAGTTCCACAGGATATGTACATGCAACTCAGTAAAGGAGATTTGGGAAGTAATGGAAGTAATTCATGAGGAAAAAATGAGGCCAATAGAGCAAGGAATATTACTTTAATTCAATAGTATAAGATGTTCATTGATAAGTGTGATAATTACCTATTGTTTACACTTCTTAGAACCTCTTAATTGTCTTTTATTCATGTATTTTTGTGTTAATCTCATGAAAGAATTTAAGATTTTGTTATTTATTTCAAAAGCATGTTTACTTTGATGTTTGTGGACTTGTGTAGAAAAGAATGGAAGATTGGAGAAAAATTCACTAGTTGTTGCCTGGAGCCATTAGCCCAACTAGCTGGATGTACTCGCCCAGCTAGCCAGACTCACTAGCCCAGCGAACCAGACTCACTAGCCCAGCGAGGAAGGCTCTCTAGCCTAGTGAGAATGAATGTTGGCCCAGCGAGTTTATCTTTTTGCTCAAACATTAAAAGTGTCGAGACTCGAACAGAAAGGCAGTTTTTGGTGGGAGGAACACTGCTGAAACTCAAGACGAAGGCAGAGACACTTCTGGAGCTTAAAGGATCAATCTTTCTTCATCCATTATACCATTCCAACTCCATTTGTGCTCTAGATGTATAGGAGTAGCTAAACTCCATTTCATTGGGGTTGGATGTAATGTACCTAAACTCATTATAGTTTCATCTATGCAATAAAATCTCTTTCACTGCTTTTGTGTTCTATCTAAATGATTTTCGTGCATTATGGAATATCTATGCGTTTTGGGTGGTATCTAATCATTGGAAAGTGTTTTGGAACCCTAGACATGGATAGAACAACCTAAAGGTTTGGTTCTAGACATAGACCAAAGCTTTTGGTCATTCTAGACAT
>Ga0214545_1007507_pt1 | contig 18154 bp, 6 predicted proteins | sample CNSS4metaG_FD_160064 | JGI IMG/M metagenome (GOLD analysis project Ga0214545, IMG submission 160064) | Root nodule microbial communities from cowpea collected in UCLA plant growth center, Los Angeles, California, USA - CNSS4 | ecosystem: Host-associated > Plants > Roots > Nodule | place: USA...
GTAAAACATATACTTCGTTACTTTAAGGGTACTACGAATATGAGCTTATTCCATCCAAATGATTCAGATTCAGACCAATGGGTTATGGATATGCATGTTATTTTACATATTCTTACAATGTCACAATAGTTGATCACAAACAAGATGTTTGTTCACGTGGTAGCACAATGGTTTCATGAAGGTATATGAAACAAACCATAGTAGCAACATCGTCTAATCATACAAAATTACGAGGAAAGTTGTGAATATGTTTGGTTAAGGTTTATAATTCAACATCTGCAAGAAACTTGTGACTATCCCCGAGAAAGATGGAATCAACAACCATATATGAAGACAATAATGTATTATTCAATTGAAAAGATGATATAGATATCCAAAAATTCATTCATCTGAAAATATGACAAGTCTATTTGTAAAGTTTTTGGCAAGAAAAACTTTTGAGCAAATGACTCACAAATTCGGACTCTGTCACCTTAATGATGTAAGTTTACATGAGGGGGAGAAATAGAATATGTGATGAACAATATTGTATTAAAGAATACAGAATGTATGTTGTACTCTTTTTTCTTCACTAGGTTTTTTATCCCAAAGGGTTTTTCCTAGTAAGGTTTTAACGAGGCACATTCTTTATCAATGGACACTCAAGGGGGAGTATTATGAATTAATGATTGTCCATTGATTTGATACATCATTTACTCATATGATTCATTACTCTTTATGGTAAATATTTGTATTAACTAAGTTGATTTGTTTCCTTTATGGATTACATATTGTATCTATAGATAGGACTCTTCCTATCAATAATAACACATAGATGAGTTGCTCCCTATTCTCTATTCTCTATTCTCTCTCTTATCTATTCTCTCTGTTATTCGCTTTATTTCATAAGCGTAACATATTTTTCTTCGCATCACTTCATATTAAACAACCTCAGTTATTAACAAGATTCACCAAACATGTATCTTATACTACACACACCCAACACCAAAGGTAAACCGAAAAACAGATGTATATAGTAAAAAACAAAAAGTAGGCAATTAAAATGCTAAAACTAAATCAAACAGTTTCAACGATACAAATATATAATATAATGCTAGTTTTATGCTACTTCAATTTGGAGGAGGGAAGAAAATGGCATCTGCATTCCTCTTTGAACGAAAGACTTTCTCAACTTCTGCATCCACATTGAAAGCAGCCTGCAGAACCGTTGGTGAAAGAGCTTTCCATGCCCCAATACTTCCAGCCAGATGAGTAAATACAGGACTGTCATAACAACAATCACAGCCATTTTTTCAGTTAATATGCATCATAGATAGCTTCAAAACTAGTCACAACCAGAGAGATATGATCAAATAAGTAACACTTCAAACATAAACACTGACATAAGAAGTGTCAAACAACTATGTGTTAAGAAGTGAATTTTGACAATTGTTTGTTAAAAAAGAAAAACTCACTTGGGGGTAGTGATGATAGAGAACCACTCGAGGCCATCATTGTCAGCAATCTTGGACACAACAAAAAACCTTGGCACAATGAACAAATTTCCAGCTTTCACAGTTGTCTCCAAAACCCTACGACCATCAACACCAACAACCTGAGCACGACCACTTCCCCTCACAATGTAGGTAACCTGATATGCAGAATCACAAGAGAATCCTGGAGAACACATGGCTTTTCCATCCAACCTCACAAGGTCTGCTCCTAGACCAACCTCACCCACCAAGGGAAGGTTCTTGGTGTTCAACACCACAACCCTTCCACCATTCTTTATGTCAACATCCAATGGAGCCTCTTCACAGTTCAATGCCATGCCCTTCCTATGTTCCTCTTTAGGCTCTGGAAGCTTGATGTTTCCTTCAAGCTTCACAATACCCTTACCTGATTGATTCCCAACAAGGGCTTTCACAACCTTTTCTTCCAAGTCCCAGGCCCTCCCCACAAACTCAGTTGAAAATCCAGTGAAGATTCCATTAGCACCAGTCAGAAAAAAATCAGTGAATTCACCAGTCTTGTGGGCTTTTGAAGTTTCACCCAGGAACAGAATTACCAACTCAGTATCCTCCTTGTTGTACCACCATGTCACCACACCAAAAGGGAGTGCCAAAGCATCACCCTTCTTAATTGCAACAACCTTCTCTTGTGATTCGGGGAGAACAATTCCTGCAACTCCACTTCCTGTTTCCCACAAGTTCACATTTAAAATCAACCAATAATCACAATACTGAATCACTACAATAACAAAATGAGTCCTTTCACTCAATCATTTTTACGAACACCCTTACTGTATAATAGTATTATTATTCATTTGCAATTTTTGAAACGATGTAAAAATTTGTGAAAAGACTGCATCTCAGTTTTAAAACCTTGATCTTGATAATGTTCTTTAACTGTAGCATGAAACAGAAAGAAAGATGGCTATAATTTCAGAACTTTTTCTTAAATGTCACAAATCTTGTCTTCTCAAAAGTGTGAATGTCCGTTTTGCAGCATTTTCAATAGTTTACCAAACATGCTCTTGAGAATCTCAATAATTACAGTCTTACAATATTGTCAATACGGCGTAGCAGAGACACCACAATTCTTAATCAGTTTCTGATCATTAAAAAGTATTGCAGGGAAAATGAGAAAATGATTGATGGATCTTCCAACAAAAAGTAATGAATTTTTTAGCAAGGTGGTATTGGTATATGCAGAAAGTGGTGAGATATCATTATTGAAAAAGAAAGGATCTTTAAAAAGAACTTTTTGTTATTTCAAAAGATCATTGGGTGAATTAAGCAAATCATAATCAGAGAAGTGAAATACTGAAAAACTGATATGAAAAAAAAAAAGAGAGACAAGGTAGTGTGAGTTTACCTTGTAGAACGTATGCAACCTTGGAAGAGTCAGAGTACTGAGGAAGGGCAAAACCATTCTTCAGAAGAGCTAGCTTGGCAGCAGCAATGTTTCCTTCACGCAACATGGGAAGCTCAGAAGGGGACCATGCATAGTATGATCCACCATTGCTCTCGTACACCTTCTTGGCCAATTGAGGAGAAAGGTTAACCTCCATCTCAACAGAACACGACACAACTAAGGGAGGAAGAGAAAACAGAAAGATATATGACAGCAGAGGAACAAGAGAAAATTAAGCAGTGATCACTGATTTTTTTAGTCCCACCATGTGGTGTTGTGTATTTATAGCAATCTAAACATTTGACTGAATCCCCTTATGTTTTGTTCTGTTTTATCAATTATCGATTTCTGTTTCTTTCACCAGAAATTAAGTGGTACCTGCGCAAACAATTATACAGTTGTTCGGTAAAATTGTCGTAAAGATACGTGTGAAATGGACATAGAATTACTTTTAAATCAAATAATAACCCATTTTAATACCCATTTACCAAAAAGTTGGGTACAATATCATATTATCCCATAAATTCATTTTTAGTAAAAAATTAAAATTTAATTTATATTTTATTAAGGTAAATTTAATTAAAATTAAATTTTAATTAATATGTTATTATTTTAAATTTATTTAAAGTTAAAAATTAATTTATATTTTATTAAGATAAATTTAATTAAAATTAAATTTTAATTAATATGTTATTAAATTAAATTTAATTAAAGTTAAAAATTAATTTATTTGTTTTTTTTGTAAATTTATTTAAATTTTATTTCAAATTTTTTTTAAAATTTGCAAATAACAAAACAAATAATAAGTAAATTTTTGTTGTCGCAGATCAGTGGATAGACATTATCTATGTGCCACCTGACACATTATCATCTATAATAAGATATATCAGGTCAATATATATAGAGATATAAAAAATAAAAATAAACAAATATATATATATATATATATATATATATATATATATATATATTTATAAAATGCACGTGTTTAATAATAATATCACTTAAAGTCATTTAAAAATATTTTTAATTAATTGATAGACAAAATATTTTACACTAATAAGACATATTTATTAAATTATCATAAAAACCATTATTTAAAAAATTGTTTGGCTGTGAAATATAGCAAATAAAGTGAGCAAGTTTTGCTAGAAAAAATATTAATCAGAACCAACATGTGAATTAATTAACATAATGCTGTTCCAGTTAACAAAATGTCTCGAATTTAAACTCTAATTATAAAGCTCATTAAATGTTTAGAAGGAAAATACCATTATACCTAGTAGTTCTTCAAGGAATTTTTTTTGTTCACTATTTGCAAACAGATCTATGAGCACTGTTTTTCTTCGTTAATCATTAACACTTCTGTTGAAGACATCATTGCGAATTGAAAAAAAGTACAATTTGGATTTTTTTTTTTTAAAGAAATCTCATATTATAATTAGTGGGAAGAACGCAAAATTACCGAAGCTAAAAATGTTACACATGGCAAACCACTTAGATTGTGGTGACAAATGGTTTTAGCTTTATGTGTGTTCTAGATAAACCAAATATCAAGTTAGTAATTATAGTTGCACAAATCATTATTATGATTGAACCAAATTTAATTCTTTTTTATATCTGATTATGTTGTTCCACGATCCTCTCCAGCTGGAAAAATAATTAAAGTAAAATTTTATTGGTTTAGAAAAGATGATTTTAAAAAATATTAAAGTAAAATTTTAAGTTAGGTTTTAGATATGAATTTTTGAAGTTCTATTTTTAATTTTTTTATTAAATCTTGTTTATAGGAGTGAATGCATACATCAAAATTAAATTTAAAGTAAATGTGTTTTCTAGTCAGGAGTATTTCACATGTTTAATCAATTAAGATTGTTATTTTTTTTTTATAGTTTTTAATTTGTGTTCTGATTAGTTAAGCCGTGTAAACTATAATTTTTCAATGTTTTGAGTCACTTTTAGTTATTCCTTCCAATTTGGGGTTATTATTGCTTAGCTTAGTAATGAAAATTTTGTACTACTTTTTTTTTACAGGATTTAACATTCAAATACTAGTTTAGATAAGAGAAAGCATATCAATTTTATATTTCCTTTGAAGATAAAGTTTAGAGACCGAAATTCAGTAATTTTGAGGAAAGAAAAAAAAGGTGAAACTCATGTTATTTGGTTTAAGTGAAAAATAGTGAAAAAATGAAGAAAAAAGAAATAAAAATATGCAAAAGTTTATAAATGATGTAATTAGTATGATATTTTTTTTAAAAATTAACTAATAAAATTGTAAGATCGTAAATTTACCTTTTTTGTTTAAAAAATAATTCAAAATAAGTTGTTAGTATAAATAATGATAAAATCAAATTATTATTTAAAATAAAAAATTATAATTGATGAAACTATATTAAAATTAATGAGATTATTATTATTATTAAATCCAAGACAAAGAAAAAGAGGAAGACCTCAAACTTTTTTACAAGTACAGTCTATTTTGTCAATGAGTTAATTTGGATCGTGGTCAAGTTTAAAGTAGTCGTGCTCACAAGTGTGACCCTTCTCAAATCATACAAGATTTAAATATTTGCATTAAACTATTTGATTTATATTATATTTTATATTTATAAATAAGATTTTGAATAAAACACACGAGTAATAAAACATATTGAAAAATTATTTTCAAATTTTTTCTTATATTCTCTCCTCTCTGATATATTTATTATTAGCTTTATTTTATAATAATATATTTATTTATTTATCTGCAGATAATTATAAAGATTGTCTTCAATTGTGTATAATAGGACTAATCTCTTTCAGAAGATCCAAAAGTATTTAAAAATATGTTGCCTCCACTCGACAATATTTTGTTCATTCACAAAAGTCAAGACTCTGGCAAATTGCTTCAGAAACTTGAGTAATATCATTTAATTATACTAATCACATTTTAATACAAGTGTTCTTTCTTAGAATTTGCTATCAGAGTTAAGAGACTTGCAAATGTGCTTAGGGTTTACATTGGCAATAATGTGTCAATTATAATAATGCTCACAGTAAGGATATATCTGAATTAGCTAATTATTTGTATCAACCAAAATCGTCCCACCCTGGTTAAAATCAAAAGGACAAATCTCCTTACATATGGAGACGGTCCTGACAATAAATTAGCATAAATCTTCTGTCTTAACAAAACAAACACCTCAAACTAACCAATAAACAACCTTGCTTAATCGAACATATTGGAAATGTTTCAATTGATAAACATTCTTTTGGCTTTGATCAGTAATATTGATCTCCCCTATCAAAAAGTGAGGGGCTAAGCTCCTGTCAACTCTTCCATTGTTATGATTGGGACACCAAATTATCTGTTGTCTGCATGTCAAACCACCATCATATATGCATTAGCCACGACCTGAAATATTGAATCTGCAGCTGTGAATTCAAAACTGAAGCTGCTCCCACACTAGTACAGGTAGAACCACGCCATGTCAGCAAAAGGAGTCAGTCTCTATCATGGGTTGTCCTTCAAATTATTTGAATTTCCATTTTGTACATGTTCTACAGAAGAGGTTGTTGTCTTTTCGGGTGCTTTCCTCAAGAAGCTTTTTGAATAAATTGCACCGAAGACAATAACCTGAAAGTTTTACTGGTGTTAATAGGTTTCTCATCAATTCATCAAGAATATGGTGTCACATTTAGTGTGTGAACTATATCATTGTGGTCCGAAATAAGTGTAAGTGGGGACCAGTTGTGATGGCTGATAAAGAAACAGTGTGGCACACAAAAGAAAGTAAGTCTTACAGCTCCAATCCATTGTTCCCAGCTAAGAGGATGGACAAACCACACACATGATATCATGATGCTTACCAACTGCAAGAGTTAGAATAAAGTATTATAAACACAGAAAATAATAATAGAAAGGATAATGTAAAATTGGACTTTTCTCTGCAATAGTTACCTGTCTAGTTGTCATTATTGTAGCAAATGTTAGAGCACCAAATGTGCGAATTGTGTAGGAAATAAAAAATTGACTAGCTGTTGCAACCTGTGGAAGTTGATATTATAACAAACTTCTTGAGTGAAATGGAAGATGTAGAAGGAATGTTTTTACAATTCTTTTATGGAACAAAGGGGTGTAAAAGCATAAAACATTTCAAAAGTCGGAAAGGAGAGCAAATTATTAACAGTGTATTGTAAAATTTAAAACAGAAGGGAAAATTTTCTTACTGTTGAAAGCAATGCAATGTCAAAGAAACAATCCTTATGGAGATACACAAACTCTACTGCTGGTAATAGTTGTCCTTGTATGATAAGACCTAAACAAATATCAGATGTCAAATCCAACCATGAAGCTAGAAAATAAACAAAAACTGAGAGAATAAAAATGGAGATTATCAGAAATATAAAGTTCAGAATGAAATTTTACAGTCTGTGACTCACCTGTCAGGCTAAGAACACAAGAACACAAAGTAGTATAGAATATCTGATTATGTATCTCCATGTTATAGCCTTTAAACATCTTATCTTGGAAAGTGCTTGTAAAACCATCACACCTATTAGACCAGACAGAAAAACAAAAACAAGTATGTGAATTAAAGGAAGACTAACACATGAATTAATATTAATATGTATGACAAATTAAAGACTTAAAACATATTGGTAAGAGGAGCATAAAATTAGTAATGCTAGCCCCAACTAAACAATGAAGAGCACTAACTATATAATGTTACAAAATGAGATTTGAACCATATATCATGGCTTCGAATAACCATTGCCGTACAAATGAACAAAAAGGAAACACAATTGAAATAATATGACGGTTCATGAAAATCTATGGACATCGAAAGTGGGGAAAGAAAAATTATATGCAGGAAAGTACTGAACAGTTAGGTTGGCAAGGTGATTTATCCCTAACATGAGAATAATCTGAAAGATTAAAACCTTGCATGTCAGAATGGGTGAAGGTAAGTAGTATTTTTTTTGGGACAACACCTAAACTCACTTATCATAGAAAGTGGGATTAAGTTTTGTAGTGATACCCAAGATAACCAAGCATTAGCAAAACTCCCCAAACAGTATTTTCCCTTCCCCTACCGTATGGACTTATGTCGGTCCCTGCCTACAATAACAACACAAAAGATTACATCAGTTCATCACAGAATGCTTCCAGATTATCAAGAATGTTTGTTTTGTATCTTTAGCAGCATGATCAATGCAGAGTAAAAAAAGCAATATCAGTGACAATGCTTATTCAATGGAAGATAAATGCAACATTTGTTATAGAAATTATCCAATCAGTTGATATAACTCATACAAGAATTTATACAGGTCAGACTAGCAAGTAAAATGACAATAGCAAGACTACAATATTTAAATGTGTATCTGTTGTGTGAGTGGAATTTTGGATCCCATGTTAGGTATCTATGTATCAAAGGAATATGCGGATTTGTAACTGTCATATGAGACTCAGCAACTCTGTCCCATGCTTTATTTTGCTTTAGTATGTTTAAACGTAGAAGAATATGAAAACTTTTTCAAAGGTTAGTTAAGAACTTCCTGTACTTGGGAATAAAATATTGCATAATGTATGTATATTCATTGTTGGTTCTAAGTAGTAAAGAATAGCATACAAAGACAATGATGAAAAAGACACAAAAACTAGGCTCAAAAGACCATTACAGGATATAGGATGAACACTGAGCAGCCAAGGGTTACTATAAAGGCCAGCAAATAGTCAGTTCCTCGATATTTCTTCTGCATTATGACTGTGCCCCAGACCTAAATAATACACACAGGCAAGAATCAAGATTCATAACATGGCAGGAATAAACCATAGGCATAAAGATTGTACATAAGATGTGTCATAAAAAAAAAAGGAACATGATTGGTTTGGTTGTCTAGAACACATGCATGATAAAAGAAATTAAAAATAACGGCTAGCAGGGTAGGACAACCTATTATAGTACCTAGAACCCACCAAGGATAAATTGTACACTCACTTTAATAGAACACAAAATAAGTCCGTAGAATAATATTAAAACGTAAAATAGAAGTTGCATCTCATTTCACACATAAGATGCGCTTTTACATGCATAAATGATAATCAACTTATAATAAAAAAATCCTTCAGAACTTTCCAAAACTATATTTAGTATCAAGCCTTCATCTACTTAACTATTATGACTTATATCTAAATCAAAATATAAAAAGAAACAAAAAAGAGAACAAGCCTCAACTTCACCAAAATAGGCAACTAAAATATTATAAAGTCTACCTCTAAAAGACATCTTGTCATTCATAAAAAAATGACATGTTTATAACTTCACACCACATTCTCCACTCTATTTTGAGGATAGACTGCAGAAACTTTAAAATCACCAACTTAATCATTATAAAAAGCAAAGTATAGAGGATATACAATTTTGCTCATCATGGTAAATTTGTTAGTAACTACAAAGACAGAATTTCCTTCCTGCTCTAACTTTCTTTTAAAGAAAAAAAAAAGTATTTGAAAGTATGACATCTCGGAAGCATAAAAAAGAAATTCAAAATGTGTCTACCCTGAGTAGAATAAAATTTGAAGGGGAGAAGTATTCATTTTCAAGGGAGAGAGAGAGACTACCAAGCCAATAATTTGATCAATTCGAAAAGAATGTTCAACCAAATTTTAAGACCGAGGATCAGGATTCTACCTCTAAGTTGCATATTTTCCTTTCATGCACTTGTTAGGCTAAAAAATGAAGTGGCTGGCTACTAATGATGCCAACCACAAATGATTGTAAGAAGATGAGAGACAGACAAAGAGTGCATGAAAGATTTAGTGTTAAGGAACAACGCATTATACAGTATTAGTGTTTCCCTTACCATAACCGGTATCATTTTAGCACACTTTGCAAGAGTCTGAACAGGGAAACTAACATATTTGAGGGCCTGGAATAGGAAACACGACACAAAAAAGGGTATTAACCAACGGTAAATACATAACAACAACTTATAATGAACATACAATCTATAGATACATATAGAAGGTATGCAGCTTACCTCATACTGACAACTTGTGGTAAGAATGTTCGATACTGACACAAGGCAGTACTTATAAATGGGGGCAACAGGATCCAAAACTTTGTTACGTGCCTATGAGAAAGATTGAAAACCATAAATTCAAGGAAAATTCTGGCTAAGTAAATGCAGTTACACGAAAGTGCAGGCTGCAGTTTGGATTCTCGTTTGGGATGCCCCAAACTCAGTTTGGATATAAAACTCAATTTCTTAACCTGTTTGATTACCGGTAAAATACAGGTATATACTGTCTGAAACCAAGTTTCCATAAAGCAAAACCGGGGTTCCTTTTGCAAACTTAGTTTGAAAAGTGAAAAGTGCTCCAAAATTATGTTTGCCAACCTTAATCCAAATACGCATCAAATGTTCGGTAACCATAGTATTTCCCACATAAGAAGCACTCACTCACCACTAGAGCCCCAGCCGAAACAGCAGACGTCGTGATGCGGTTGCAGAAAACAAGAAAAAGAGAATATTTGAAGTAGTCCTTGTTCACCCCATAAGGAACTCTCATGATCTTTTCCTGAAAGAAACAAACACACTCACACATCACAGGACATAGTAGGATTATCAAACGAAGAGGGTTTTGTCATTATCCAACTTCACAAGACAAGAAGGTCCACGTTAGCTTTAGCCCACATGCCTTAATAGATGCCAGTTTAGTTAATCCATAAGCACCAAATCACAAATTGATAAATAAGCAAAAAGTGAAATTTAAGACAGAGAAATTAAGAACACTTCAACCTAGAGGATTGATAACAAACTCAAGAGGGGAACGATTACAAAACCCACAAATACGTAATTGGAATTAGTATTAAGCAAGACAAGAAGATCTTGAGGTTCGGCCAAAATCAACAGAAACGAAAAGTTTGACTTATAGACCTGCAAGATGCCATAGGTAACGAGGGTGAGCATGATTCCGGAGACCGCAAATGATCCTTTCACCAACTTGTTCTCTCTCCAATTCGAATCATCCGCGGAAGAAGAAACCGAAGCAGAGGTTGTTTCCGCCATGTCCGAAACACAAGCACCGCACTGACATAGAACACGACCAAAAACGACGTCGGATTCGAGTTAGCTCGCCTCTGACTCGGAGCTCAGGTTGCTCTGCCGCACTCTTTTCTGTCGTTTCATTTCATGGGAGAAAAAGGAATTGGTCCGCCACGTCAGCTTTCACCATTCTCGGAAGACAGCAACGGTACTCGCATTTTCACTCTTGACTGAACATGGGCCAGTCAACACCTCCGAATGGATTTTAAAAACTCGGCCCAATAGCATTCTAAATGGGCCTGCCCAAACATGGCCCATTTTAATACAGGATAAGGATACTTTGGTCATTTTCTTACATTTCTATATAAACTCCATAAACCAAATCGTAAACCCTAGAGCCGGTTTGTTCCTCTGCGCAGGTTTGTGACTGTGCATCGTTACTCTTCGCTAGCTTGCTTAATTTCATGCTGTTTACGATTTGAGGTTTTGAAATTTCAGGAATTCGGAATATTTGACAGGTAGAGTTTCTTCAATGGCTCCCGCTAAAGGTATGTTTGTGTTCCTCACTTCGCGTTTCTCAATTTTCATTTTAACTATTCGTTGAACGAAATTTAAGTTAATTGGTTGAGTTTTTTTTTTTTTTTTCTTTCAATAGTATTGGAATCAAGCATTTATTAGGAAGAAGATTTTGGAGTATGAAGAATTAGTTTGGTTTTGCTTTTGTTGTGTGTGGTATTAATGTGTTTTTTCATTTTTGTGTGTATATAGTTGATAGTTCTAAGAAGGGTGATCCAAAGGCACAGGCCTTGAAAACTGCTAAGGCAGTTAAGTCTGGACCTACCTTTAAGAAAAAGGCGAAGAAGATCCGAACTTCTGTGACTTTCCACAGGCCAAAGACATTGAAGAAGGACAGGAACCCTAAGTACCCTCGCATTAGTGCGCCACCAAGGAACAAGCTTGATCATTATCAGATCCTGAAGTTCCCTCTTACTACTGAGTCTGCTATGAAGAAGATTGAGGACAACAACACCTTGGTTTTCATTGTTGACCTACGTGCAGACAAGAAGAAGATCAAGGATGCAGTGAAGAAAATGTATGACATCCAGGCCAAGAAAGTTAACACCTTGATCAGGTAAGAATCTATGCAATAATTAATTGGTTTTGATAGTAATGGTTTGATGACTTGCTATTGCTAATGGATTTGGTAGTGTGGTGAATTTCCTATTTAACTAGTGGCATAGCATGCTGCGTACTACCCTTTTAAAAACACTTTCATGACAAATATAATTTCTAGTCCTGTCTGTAGGCTTCTTTTCTGTCTTTAAGCACCCATTATGGGTCGTTCCTGTTCACTGTTTTATGTTTTAATTACAGGGGTGGGCATTGTTACCTGTTTGCTGCACTGTTAAAATTAATGAATTAATAATCTGGAGGACTAACTATAGGATTAATAATTTCATTTGTGGAATGTGGAAGAATATCTGTACTTTTTCAATTTGTATCACTAGTAAAATTAATAAATTAGGGAATTCGCTGAATGTTTCCACTTGAGAATTGAGAATGTAGGAGTGTGTATTATTTGGATGTGTTTGAGATGGCCATTTACAGTGAACTTGTGGAAAAGTGTTTAGCTTTAGTTCAATATATAAGGAATTTCTGCTGCAGTCTCTGATTTTCAACTCTGTTGCAGGCCTGATGGCACCAAGAAGGCTTATGTCAGGTTGACCCCTGATTACGATGCTTTGGACGTGGCAAACAAGATCGGCATCATCTAAGATAGTACATGGGTTTTATTAAATGTTAGGCAGTTCTATGGTGATTCTTGACGGTAACTTTTCAAAAAAGGATAGGTTCTATATTTCGGGTTTTTTTATTTTGTATCTTTTGGTTCAGTTGACACTAAGCAAACACCGTGTTTCAATTTTGACTCTTAAATTGATGCTTGAAATGAGCATGTTAAAATTTTATAATTTTTAGTGCTTGGGCGACTCGTTGAATGTGAGGTTAATGAGTGTACTAAAGCTGGTGGCAATAACGAAATTGTGGCATGACAGAATTTTTTCACTTCGCTAGTCAACCGACAAAGTTTAGGTGATTAGCAAATTCGAAAACTAACAGTCAACAAGGAAATAACTCAACTTAGTTTTTATGCTAATTGAGTTTACCTTTAGTGATAAGGTTTGAGTTCATAGGTGCTGAGCATGTGAATGAATTACAGGTGAAATTCGATATTAGAAGAACACCGGTCATGAAATAGGTCTTTGGAATAATGGAAAGAGATATGATAGAATGAGGAAGTTTGTATCTTCCATTTCATGAAATACTTCTCTAGGCTCATGAGTTCAAATCCTTCAATGCACGATTCATTTAAATGAAAGAAAAGGTGAATAGAAAATTTAAAGCAGAGCAAGTGAAATAGAGTTGGGCATGTTTTGTAGTTGAACAGAACGGTTGGTCTGAGCAGTGATTAGCCAAAAATTATTTGAAGTAGGTGCAAGTTATTGTTTTGACTGTTTTTCCACCTTGTAATGAAATCAAATTTTCTACCCAAAATTTAGTAAGTATTTGAAGAACCTCATTTCTTTAAAGCTGAACACGTATAAAAGTAGTGAAATTTAAGCCATCATATGAAAGAGGCTTAATATTATAGGAGTTTTGAATACTATTTTTTTAATCAAAACAAGAGTCATGTTTAATTTTCTGCATTAAAGGTTGACGTGAGATATTGGAAAATAAATTTTAGCTTTTATTATAGAACCAACTTAAAAACTATACTGCACTACAAGTTTCAACACCTATGTTGATCATGGACCTGCGAATTTCAAATTCAGCTCTCTTAAGCATTCGTGCATATCATGCTACGTACGCTCTCTGATACACGTATAACCATCCAAACGGAGGCTTCTTAAGCTGTTAGCTTTCCCTCCAAATTCTATTTACCAGGTATCATGGTATCATTCATTCTCCTCTTCCTCAAAGTCTCCAAGGGTTCACACCTCAGAAATGATCGAAACTGAAAGCAAAGAGTAAATCAAGGGGGAAGGAACTGTTGTTGTGTGTTAGACAGATTTTCCCTTTCAAAGTCTTCCCTGCTCAAAGGCTGTAGCAATGTGTGAGAAGAATCTACGGAACAGTGCAGCAAGTGATGATGCACAAATGCTCTACACAGAGGACAATTTGAATGAGACTGAAACCACTTATCAATGCATGGAACATGGAAGCTATGCCTGCATTCTGGAAGATGTTTCAGCAACACCCCTTCCTCAAACTCTCCGAGACAAATGGCACATTCCACATTACTTCCCTTGTCTTGTTCTACCTCGTTTTTCTTGAACTCAATCGTTGGAAGAGATTGAACCACACAAAACTCCAATCCTCGGCTTTGAACCTGCATGGAAGGATCATCGTCGAGAACGGTCACATCTAGAAACCGCCTTGGAACCTGGTTTCTGCCTCGGAAAATTCCACACAACAGACGCTTCAATACGCCGAAGCAATCACTCACTGTAAGAAAGATAATGCACACTATAATAATTGAAACAACCTCTTCCAGCTTCCATGGCGCAGGGGTATTGTTTTCAGCAGAATCAGAAGACATTTTAATGAAAATCAAGTTTTTACATAAGAGTTTGCTTAAAATAGCAGTAAACTAAGTTTGAAAACTATGCCAACATAGAGACACATAACGTTCAAACCGAAGTAGTACAGTTGGAGATGAAACTAAGGATTCTCCGTTGTGATGATTGCTGACGACTCTTGTCTTAGATACTATCAAAGGTTAAAAAAAATGATATTTTTCTTTGACATGCAATAGGGTAAACTTAAAATCTCTTCTTGAGCAAATAAAACATAAACCAGTTTAATTTTATTGAATTGGGTAAATACTTTTATCCTATCAAAGAATCTCAAACGTTATTTTTAAAGTAAATGTTACAAAAAGCTGACATATTTAACATAATATGAGAAGGGGAGATGGACAAAGTTTTGACATTCTAGTTGAATTCGACAAACAAAACTATCCGATGGGTATGGGCAGAAAAAAAATATCAGATCACAGAGATGTAACATACATTTGATAATACGAAAATTCAAATTTTCCTTTTTTGTCAAATGCAGAGCTCTCAACAATTTAGTTAAAACAAAAAAAAAGGCTATCTGTGCTGCTTCACTCAAAAGCTGAGTGTGCCATATACATATTTTGAAAAAAGTAGAGTAAGGGGTAAAAAATTTGATGCCTTTGTCGCTCATTGACGAGACTTGGAAGTGACACCAGAAGTTGAATTCAACTGCCATGTGCTGTTCCATGAACCAGTGGTTTGACCAGCTAAGTTGAGCATGGAAGCAGAACACGTGGATAGAGCATTTGAAGAATGGTGTAAAGTTGGAATCTTGGATTTTAGAAGTGAATTTCCACTTTCTCCAAAAGTGTTAGGCTTGATGATGCTAGTGACATCACACTTTTTTATGGCTACAGGTGGCACTTTGATCTCTTCAATAGGAGGAGGATTTACCCATGTAGGAAGTTGCCCTGCAAGGAGCAAAGTATTAAGCAATGGACCAGCATCTTTCACAGCCTGAAGGAGTTGACCCATTTGAGGCAAACCTCTTTCATTGGCAAGACGATCTATAACTGCAGCAGCAGGATCACACACCGGCTTTACAGAAGGAATCATCGATACATGGGGTGCTGAAAAATTGAAGTCTTGAATCAGATTCTGGTTGAGATAAGTCATTTTGTCAAATGGGTTAACTGCATTGATGTTTGTAACCTCTGTGGAAGAGTCAAATAAGAATTCCACTTGTGAGGAACCGTGTGAGAGACTATTATCAGATTCTGTTATGCCTGAGCTTGCTCTCATAGCAGAAGGGAAGGTGAAATGATTTTGCATATCAAACACGTTTTGCAAATTGTTTGAACTAGAGGGCATGAACTGGTTCATCAGTTTAACTAGCTGACACCTTGCTTCATCCCTCTCTTGGTAAGCCACTTTCAACTGATTGAACAGTTCTGTCTTGAGATGCTTTGTGGTTTCAAGTTCAATTCTGGCATCCATAAGCTTTTGCCTTAACTCTTGTTCTCCCTGAAAAACCAATCAAGAAAAAAAATTACTGTTCATATAGAAGTCAAAGAGCCATTTCTAAGGTCTAAGTTGAGTTTTTTACGAGCATCTGAATATTCGGTACCGATGAGTTATGAATAAACTCATAGAAAACTAAAATACTACTCCTAACTAAAAACCTTAAAACAATAGGATTATGAGTTTTTCTACTTATATAAACCATCTTACTCATTTTTACCTTATATGAACTTCAACCCACTTGAATTCCTAACATGAATGAGGTCACTGGTTGTTACCTTAATTACTGGTATTAGTTACGGAATGAAGTTTAGCTGAATAATAAGCAGCCTCGACAATGTTTGGTAAATGAACATCAGAGAAAGCGACCTGGTCATGATTTATGCTTTTTGCCTTAAATTATCAGAGGTTATTGACATGAGTTAGGTCTATGTAGTCACATAGTGCATGCATCAGGTTCAAGCACTGTTCCAAAGTAAGATCCACGTAATCTCAACCAACCCTAGGAAAAAATTAGACTATGATTTATCTATTTTCCTATGCTCAAATTAATGGAAGACACGCTATTTATGGAAACAGCAACAGTAAGGGGATTTGGTATATAACGGAAAGAATAAATTGGGGGAAAGGGGTTAATTATAAAACTATATACAAGGAAACACATTAATTTCTTTTATAAATAAAGCAAGTACCAATAATTGACAATAATTGTCCAAGATTTAATGTGAAGGAGGACAAGTTGGCAGAAAGGGGTCAAGGATTAAGTTTTGAAACATGTTGCATAAAAATAAGAAAGGATCCTGGCAATTAATGCACCATTGCAGAAGGCAAAACCAAGAAAGAGGAAAACATGAAAACAGAGATGCGTCCAGAATAAAACATCCTAGATTCAAGAATGTAGTTTTCTCCTGTGGAAAATTTTGCAGCCTTAGACCTGAAAAACATTAAAGCCTGTGTATTTAGTTACTGACAAAACTTAGATGAAGTACTTAAGTGACAAAGGTGCTGTTTTCTATTTGAAATAAGAATCAATTCTTTCCCAGTAAAAGTTTTCCTCCAATTCATAAGATACACACACAGTGGCCACTTACCAAGATTAAAAATGCAAAACTTTCTTGTGTAACTTTCAAAGACTTCACCTTTGTCCTTCCACCCACAATTCATTCAAAAAGAATCAATAAATAAAGAAAAATGAATGGAGCAGAGGGCAATGAATCAGTTGAATGGATAAAGTTGATCCACATAAAGAATATCTATCATGGAAGTGAGTAACAAATGAAAGAATAGATGAATGCAAATGTCATTTAAAAGGAAAAAGGATCTTCCAAGACAGAAACTCTAGTCAAGGATGCAGCAGAAGAAAAGAACAAAAATTATCAAAGACTGACAGAAGCATACACACAAACATATAGTACACACATATAATAATATAATATATATATATATATATATATATATATATATATATATATATATATATAAATGAATGATATGATATGATTATGCAATAACAAACCTCAGGGTAGATGATCAGAGAATCCAGGTCTTCCATTTTTGCGGCTGCTATTTGGCTATTTGAGAGCAGAAAGGGAGAGAAATTTGGAAAACCAAATATTGGTGTAGAAATAGAAATAGAAAATAGAAAATTAAGTACATATGTAAATGTCCCCTCTTATTTATAGAGAACGTATTTGGATATTTGTAAGATTTATAAGACTAAAGGGTGGTTGAAAGTCAAGGTTTAATCACAAAAATGGTGAGGAGCAAGTCCCTGTCATTGAATGCCAAAATCTTCCTCAGAGGATAAATTGGAGTTCCCATTTTTTGTGATATACATGATTTGAGAATCCCTGAAATCCTCCCATTCTTTCAGGAATTGTGTCATTTCTAATATTTATGTCTTTCTGATAAATTATTTAATTCAGTTAAACTTTCTATGTATAAATTCTTCAAATTGAAACATTAAATTTTTCCATCCATTATATATAGATAAGTTCAAACAAAATTACCAGATGATTAATGTGTTGGTAAGATACTGATATATATATATATATATATATATATATATATATATATATATATATATATATATATATATATATATATATATATATATTTATTTTTTTTATTAATTTTTTTTTTTTAAT
>Ga0214545_1007513_pt1 | contig 18145 bp, 10 predicted proteins | sample CNSS4metaG_FD_160064 | JGI IMG/M metagenome (GOLD analysis project Ga0214545, IMG submission 160064) | Root nodule microbial communities from cowpea collected in UCLA plant growth center, Los Angeles, California, USA - CNSS4 | ecosystem: Host-associated > Plants > Roots > Nodule | place: USA...
CACACACACACACACACACATATATATATATATATATATATATATATATATATATATATATATATATATATATTAAGCATTATTGTTGGTTTTGAAGTCTTTAAAATGCATGAATAAGCTCTTGACAATTGGTAAATAACTTGACGTAAGTTATCCTAAGTCTTGAAGCCTTGAAGGGAAATTGGTAATATGTTCTGGAGTTAGTTCTGCCAGGCGATACTTGCAAATTCAGTTTGTGTAGAGGCGCTTGGCACTTGGCGTTACACGTCCCCCGCCAGGCGGTCTAGAAGTGGGCAGCGCCTATCGCTTCGTGAGCAGCACCAGGTGATTTAGCTGCAACAGGAATTATGTTTGTTGGCATTTCTCACGTGATCTACAAGGCTTCTAGGATATCTTAAAGGTCGGCTTGCTGGTGTTCCTAGAGTTATGACTCAGAATGTATCCCTTGAGTTGTGGCTCGGGATAGGGGTTAAGCACGTGACTTTCCTTGAGTTGTGGCTCGGAATGACATCCCTCGAGTTGTGGCTCGTACGGCAGATCCAAATAGATTGCCCTCCTTGGTATAAAACCAACGAGTTTGGTAGTCTTGGGGCGTTACGAACTATGTTCGTATGGGGAACTCCACCTGGTGTTACGGTGTGTGATCTATAACAAGGTTTTTCGCAGGTGCTCTATCGGTTGTGATCGATAGGTGTGGCAGCAAGACATCTTGAGATATTCACTAGAAGACGTAGAACACGGTTAACATGGTTGTGGCCATGTGGTATGAAATCAAAGGATGGAATTCCTTTGGTGTGAATGTGTTATATATATAAATGTGCTGTATATATGTTTTATTCTATTAGCTCACCCTATCCGCTTATGTTTGGCGATGATCGTGTATACGGTACACAGAAGTAAATGATGTTGCAGGTGGATCCAGTGAGACTTACAGACGGAGCATGGGCTAGCTTGGGAGTTTTTCATAAAGTTGTTTTTATTTATTTATGGACTTTACAGATTTGTAATCTTTGATTATTAACATGGTTTTATTACAATAGAGTTTATCAGTTGAATTTGAGATACTGTATGAACAAAGTAAAGTTTTAAATTTTCCTGCGTTTTGGGAAATGTTATTCAATAAATGAAGTTAATTATTAATTCTCTATTTTATTATTTTAAATCCGTAATATTCTGTCAGGATGTTACATTTGGGCTTTCCCTAGTTATTGATGGTATGAAGGAAATGATAAGAACTTCAAAAATTTGTCCTTGGGGTGAGAGCCTAGGATTGTCTTAGGGTGCAAAAGTGTGTTTAACTTTTCCCAAATGAGGAGATTAAAAAAATGACGGGGTGTTCACAAGTTGCCCCTAATGTGATCACTGTCTTCAATGTAAATAAATGCCCCAATTCAGAATGAATGATGAGAATATATGAATTACAAACAGAGTGACTGCCCCCATTTGGGTTTGGGATTGATAAAGATGGACTATTTTAAAGGGTGTCAAGGTTTAGGCTTAGAGCGGGGATATTGTTGGAGCAAAGATGGAGTTTCATGAATGAATTGAAAGGGGACAACCTAAATTTAACTTAATTGTCTGATTGCCCATGCTAATTTTGAAGTTTTGGAAATATTTCACCCAAATATAAACTGCCCCAGTGTTTAAAAGCAAATCTCTCAACACACTTTTTTAATCTTTTCTTTTTCTTTGTTTTTAGAACAAACTTGTTAGGAAATCAAAATTTTCCTCTAAATTAAAACCTTCAAAAGATAACAACCAATCTTTGATCTGTGTTGACTTTATTAGGCTTATATTGTGGCCAAGGCTAGGGGTATGGAAGTAAATGATAGTAAAGGCCCAAACAAGTGATGTGAGGGTTGTTTCAAACAAGGATCTTTGAATAATGTTTCATTCAGATATTCTTTGACTTCTTCTTGTTCATCTTTTGCTTCTCTTTTTCTTTTCTTTTCTTGATATAACCATTTCTTTCTTTTTCTTTCTTTTTATATTTTTGTATTGGTGAACTACCATTCAGATGAAACAAATGCAAACATTATTTCAACCCTTAGCGTGAGGATGACCCTTGTTTAGGGTAATTTGAAAGAAATTTTTTGGAAGGCTCAAATTGGGTAACAAAGGATAATTACTTTTATTTCTTTTTTTGGATAAAGAAGCATGGCCACACATCATTTCAAATCATGATTGTTTTTCTCAAAAAAATTTAATTCACAGCAAAATAATTGATTCCATTATGACAGGATGCCTTTTGTTTTGTTCTTTTTTTTCACTTTTTTGTCTTATTTTTGCCCTGATTGTCCCTCAAAGTTTTCAACCTAGCTGTTTATTCTTCATTTTTTTTGTGTTCAGAGAGTTTCTTGTGATCATTTTAAGGTATGTGTCCACTTTATGATAATCCTCCATGGAAATGAAAACAATGTTTAGAGTGGAAGAGAGATGGAAAGAGAGATGGATTTGAGCAATTTCATGTATGCAAAACTAGATGATGCTTCAAAAGACATGATAACAAACAAAATTTTATTTCTTTATTCAATCCACTAATTTGACCAAATAATATTTTATTATTTCCTCATTTTTCATAAGAAAGATTCCAAGAATTTAGTGATAAGTAAAGTAGAATACAACTTGAATTCATTATAGTGCAATTTTTTTTTCTTCTAAAATTTATGTTGATGCATGCTATGTGTTTGAATGCTATGAACAGGGTACCGTGAATGACCATAGAATGGGAATGCAATGCATGGTTATGCCTCGCTAAACACTTATTCATATGATATGCCAATGAAATGTATGCTTAGGCCTTATGAGGTATTTTTCCTTTTTTTTATAATGGTGTGATTGTGATGAATTTATTATTATATACAAGGAAATGTGAGGGTAAATGACACAAATATTCTCCCTTTTGTGTCTTAATTTAACATAGGTTTGACACTTAAAGTTGTAAAACAAGGTATATGTGCTCACAAGGATAGTTCCCTAATACCTAAAGATCAAGGTCACTAGAGTTATGGTCCACTTCATGGCATTTCTCACGATAGTTGGTAAACAACAAGAAGTGGGAGTACCAATGAAGCAAACAAACTCTAGCTAGGGTTCTCACAATGACCACTTGGGAAGTACATCCACTGTGACATTGCTACACAATCCCCTCTAATTCTAAGCAACTTAGACCCGGGTATAGGGCCCCACTCATGTAATGAACAAAATATGTGTGTATGAAAGGAGAATACAATGAATACCAAACCCCCCACCTAACAATCATTCCAAATACCAAAATAAAGAAGAATATACACATACAATTATTCTAAATATAAAAAGAGATAAAAATACAGATACCTAAAAAAGAAAAAAAAATGAGAAAGAAAAAACATTAAGAAAAACCACATCAATTTTGCACATCCAAATAAATGCTCTGACTCTCTAGCTTCCCTAGTGGAGTCTCCATCTGTCGCAACTGAAATCGCGACAGACAATGATCACAAAAATAAATTTGAGAAAAAAACATATTGGAGTCGCCACCATAGTTTATTATGGAAAACTACGGAAAAACCAAAAAGATAAGACAAGGTCTACAAAAAAAACCAGATTTTAGGTATGGGAGTCGGTTATGCATGGGAAAGGTATTGGCACCCCACAATGTTCGTCCTCAGACGATATCTTTAATTAAATGTGCAAAAGGATGTGGTTTTCAAAATATTTATTTTCTCCCAAAAATAGTAATAAAATAATATACAAAAGAAACAAAAATAATTTTTTAGTTTTTTGGGCCCAACGAGGATTAATCATCGCTCCTATGTATCTCCATTCACAATGGAGAATCAAGGTTACATAGTTCTTTAGAATCTTTTAGAAATTGTTGATTTGATTTTTTTTTTATAATTTTGAAAACCTTTTTATGTTTTTTGGTATTTTTAATTATTTGAAAATGAGTGTCACGCAACGCGAGTGACTTGACAAACACAAAAATTAAACCAATAAAATTGTTTTTTATATTTAGTTTTGTATATTATTTTTGATATATTTTCTACAAATAAATTTAAAAATTGGTGTCACCCGACACGAGCAGTCATACATATACTACAAGAGATGAAGAAAAATATTTGTTTATGATTAAAAAATATATAATAAAAAATGAAAAAAATAAATCAAAAGAATTAGAAATTGGCAATGACGTACCTTCAAAATTTTTCGATATATGTTCTCTTCTATATCAATCTCACCTTCTCGTTTTCCTAACAAAGGTAAAAAGGAGGTGTGAATGATGTAAATTAGATGATGGGAAAAAGTTGATGAAGGGGTTTTATACATGTTGAGTGTGAGTGATCATTACTATACACAAATGTGCTAAGTGAAACACTGAATTTTGGTGAGTTATTTTTATTCAATTGTTTGGTTATTAATTCTTATAATGATTGAGGATTGAAGTGGATAAATGAAAACCATGCTATTTTGTCTTGAACTTTGGAGCTACAATTGTAATTCTTTGTTGTGGGATTATAAGGATTGAGAAGTCATTTGCTCTTGAATTCTTTTGATCGGTTGGTTTGAGCTTTGTAATTCATAATTCTAAGCTTTCACGAGGACAAGAAAATGTTTAAGTTTGGGATATTTTGGTAATTAGCATTCTCATGTTTTTATTTTTGTTTTATTTTATTATTATCTTTTTAGATATTTCATCTTTTACTTAATAAAATTGAAAAAGATAAGTATTTGGTTTACATATTTAATACTTTGCAGATAAGTACAAATATCAAAACAATTAAGAAGAATATTAACAGAATTTGATCATTGATTCTCAAAGTTATGGATAGAATCAAATATTGATAAAGTTGTTTTTTTAATATAAAATCAAGTACAAATCTTCAAACCCAATCCAAATCGAGCTACTCGTCCAACGAAGGTCCATTTGCACAATAAATTGCGTGTAACTCACTCAGCGAGTGAAGTCGCCCAACGAGTTGCGAGTTTCAGGAAATCTATAAATTAAGGACATGTCAAAGGTCAAAATAACACTTTTAGGGAAGAGGACACTGCACATAAAATGAGTGAAGGTAAAAGCGCATCCTGAAGGTTAGAGACATTCATCTTAGTCATTTTTCTAGTATAGAATGTTTAGGAGTATCTAACTTCCTCATTCACGGGGTTGGGCGTAATGTATTCTTAACTCTTTGTAAATTCCACTATTCAATAAAATTATTTTCCAATACTCTAGTATTTTATTCGTTTTTTTAACTACATATTCTAGATTGATTGCATATGTGGGAGTACCTGCTTATTGAAAGATAGTTTGAGAGACTTGATTAGGATAAAAGAACGGATAGATTTCACATGCTAGACATAGATGTGGAACATTTAGTCATTCATAACATTAGAAACTTGATCATTAATGCTAACTTAATAATAAAAATTGTTTTATTATTCAAGTTTAGACTTGTCGGTAAGAAATTAGAGCTTGTTACAAAAGGTGTGAATGCTAGAAAAAGAATTATAAGTATATTGTTTGGTGTTTTTACTTTGAATTGAATTATGAAAATCAACCCCAGTGAAGCTTTTATCATATATTTTCTTAAATCAAATTAATTGTTTTTATTGTGTGAATTTTTTGCTTTCTTAGTTTTAAACTTATTTCTCATTCATCAATTTGTTTCCTTGTTTGAAAATTCTTAGCCTTCATTAGTAAATAAATATAATTTTTCTAAAATCACATTATTCTCTTGAGAAACGATACTTGGACTTTCCACATTATTACTTGCGATTTAATATACTTGTCGATCTTGTAACAAGTTTTTGGTGTCGTTGTTGGGGATTAAAGTTTGGTTTAATTAATTGTGTTTTGTTTACCAATTTAGGTTTAATTTGTTTTTAGTTTTGGTTATATTGTATAATAAAAAAAGTCTCTTTATTCTTTTAAATTGTTTAACTCGTCCTTTTTAATGTTTCTTTTATTGTGCATGAGAGATAGTATTCTGGCTGATCAATTACTATATGATCTTGAGATTGAACGGGCAACCTGAAGGAATAGAAGTAAAAAATGAAGTCTTTTCAAAGAAGCTCAATAAGCAACAAATATATCAAAATCTTCTAATATTAATTCATTAGATCAAGGAGAAGAAGAGTTCGATAAGGTTCAAAGATAAAATTGTGAGACCGCATACCTTAGGGGACTATTCAACATTCACATGGTCGTTAAATTTCAATAACATTGCTAGGCCAACAATGCCTACAAATAATATGGAGATGAGACCTGCACTTATAGATTTGGTGAAGAGCAAATAGTTTCAGTATTGGTGTGAAGATAAGAATTCCTTTCTTAAATGCATGCATGAGCATCAGGGACCATGCAAACCATTTTTTGTTTTATGTTGATTTAATTGGTTAAACTAATCTCTCAATAAGTGTTTTTTGTTGTTGTTGTAATAGAGTTGTTCTCAACGCATTGTACCTCGGAGGAATAAAACCATTAAGATTATTATTTGTAGCAAACAAATATGAATTCATGTAATAGGGTTTTCTTGCAAGGTGAAAAAGACAACCCAATAATAGAATATTCTAGCCATTAGAGCTTTGAGATTGTTATCTTGTATGAATGCTCTACCTAAAAGAACACTTTTCCTTTTTTTAATGAGTTATTCTCATGTTTATCTTTAGTAGATAAGGGAACAATTTTAGGTTTCACTTTATTTTTCATCAATTTAACAACCAAATTCAAAAAGGTATTTTGTACTGACAAACTCAACATCCTAAGAAATAAAAATATCTCTTGTTTTCAAGTCAAATAATTTCCAAAATTTTTTACCATACGGTATATCCAACAACAACGTAAGTTCTACTATTACTAGCAAACTTATGTCCTTCTCTTTATTGGTTATGAGTATAACAAAGTGATCTAAACACTTTTAAGTGTTCAATTATGGGTAATTGTTCATGAAACACTTTATGAGGTTTTTCTCTCTAACACATTACATAATGTATAGTTTATCAAATAATTTATAAGATAATGATATTTTAATCCACTATTTCAATTACTCTTAAATAATCATATTACATCACACTGTTAAAAAAATAAAAATTAATAATTTAAGAGTTAAAATATTATTATCTATTCTGATCCGATCTAAGTCCGTTCGGTAACATCCGTTAGGAACAATCATTGTACGTTCTCGAAGTATCGTTCGTTTTAGAGCGTTTGAGAAGGAGTTCTAAGTGTTAACTATAGATCACAGTGAACTAATTTAACGTCATACTTGTTTGTGATCATTCAAAGGATTTTTTTTTCTTATTTGCTTAGATTGTAAACACACATTACAGAGAAGCCTTATTCAAAGATTAACAAATTTTAATTAATTACTTAATTCATTATGTTTTACATTTTTGTTAGTTAAAATTTGATAAAAAATTATACAATCACAATTAAAAGTATATTAAGTAACAAGATTAAGTTTAGCTAAAAAAATTGTTAAAATAATTATGATTATAAATATAAATTTAGAAAGAATGTGTTAAAAGTAGTCATAAACATTTTTCTAACCATCTCTTGAGCTAGACTATCAAGATGGTAATTTTATAAAAAAAATATGCAAAAAGTAGTCATATTAACACTTTTCTATATTAGATAGGAAGACATAAAAATATTTAAGAATCAAAATTGTAAATCACTTGATTCTTAATTTTTTGTTATAACAATCAAACATTTTTTTAGGTTATAGGTTATTTGGATCAATTTTGTTTATTTTTAATCAATTTGTCTTTGAACACCATTGTTAAACCATGTTTGATTAAGAGAAAAATTGAAATAAAAATTTTAATTTTAATTTTAATTTTCATTAATTTTTTATTTATGATTTAGTTCTTTTATATTTTTTCGGTCATTATTTTTATCCTTTAATATACAAGAACTTAAGTTTCATTAAAAAAGTTTTTATATCTTTTACATTCTTTATTTGGTTGATTTATGTAAATGGATTAATTTACATTTTAATTTATGTAAATGGATTAGTTTCTTAAAGTTGTACGACGTGTTATGACTTTTACTCTTTTCTTTTCCAATGAAGTTTCACACAAATGACAAATTTAATTAACTTTTTTTGTTTTAACTGAAATTGTATTAGAAACAACGACTTTAGATTTTTTTTCTCTAAAGTATAAAGTTGTTATATGCATGAAGACTTCAGTTTAATTTTTCTTATTATGAACTTCTTTTTAATTTATTTTTGTTATTTATTTAAATGTATTTTTAATTTGTTTAAAGTAAAATGATTTTATAATTTTTATTCTTATCTTTTATAATAATTTATTTTTTTTATTTAACAAATTTAATATCTAAAATTAAATTAATTAATTAAATTAGTTAAATAAAAAACCAAAAAGTAAATCATTAAAATATAACAGAATAAAAATTATAAAATTATTTTACTTAAAAAAAATTATAAATACATTTAAATAAATAATAAAAAATTCAAACCAAAGTCTTTACAATTTCACACTTAAAAAAAAAAATCTAAAATAATCGCTCCTAATACCACTTCAGCTAGAATCACTAATGTTGCGTTCATTTGGGGAGAGTGGTTTATTGAAGATGGAAATTAGAGTTTCTTATGTGTTCGTTTGTGAGGTTTTGAGAGGAAGGTATAAAGATGATTAACGGGATGCAGAAGATTACCAATCTCGCTAATAATGCGCTGATTTGCGTATATTGATGGACTTAATTACCATTTGACCCTCTCCTCTCTCTCACGTGTTGCCATTTCAGGTGAGTCTCCATATTTTTTTTTATATTTGTGTGTGTGCAAGTTGAGTTCTGAAATGGTGTCCATATGAAATGGTGAGAAACTCTTGAAAGCTCATGAAAGTTGGAACACGTTCCAGTCATGACAAAGGGCATGCAAAGTTGGAACCCATCCACTCAAGTGATGTGTGCAAGCTGAACGTGGAGAAATGATTCGATCCCGCTACAACCAGAGAGAAAATGAGAGATTCGATCCCGACTGAAGTGGATCAGATCTAGGACACTTTGTACGGGATTTGATCCCATTTCAATGGATCAAATATGGGGCTTCTTGAGGATTCGATCCCCTTGTCATGGAACAAATCTATGCTTTGTAGTATTTTTTTTTTATTTGTAGTGTTTAAAAAAAATTATGAAAATAATTTTACTCATACAAATATCAATTTATACTACTTATTAAACTAAGGCAAAATGGTAATCTCATTAATACTTCTATTAAAACATATTTTTTAATCTATCACATCAATCAAATCTCTTACAAACTTTCACGAAAATTACCTCTAAATTTACTCACAATTACCTCTAAATTCCTTAAAAAAACAATACAAAATTCACTCTTAAATTAACTCAAACTAATCACTATCTTTCGGATATTCTTTCTCAAATAAACACATCATAAACACAAAAAATATAAATGATTACTACAACTTCAACTCTAACGAGTATGTCAAGGTCTGCATTTTTAACTACTTTATCCGATCTCATCATATTTTAAAAAATATATCCGTTTATATAAAGTAAGATGTAAATTAACTCATTTATGTAAATTAACATCTTTATTTTACTTTCAATTAATCTCTTGATGTTTTCTGGTACCATAAATGATAATATAATAAAGTACAATACAAAAAAAATTACTAAATTTTTTTATATGGTATCATAAATGATAAAATTGCTAACTTAGTTTAAAATTTAAATTAAAAAAATACACGAGAAAACATCGTTTGAATTCTTAGTTTTCCTTCTGCTTTCTCCTTTTAGATTTTTTTTTTCTAATCTTTTTCTCCCAATTTTTTATTTTAAAGTCATTATCATATTTTCTTTTCCTTCCCATCTCCTTTCTGTCACACTGTCAAAATAATCATCTCGTTAATCCCATCACTCCATACGGGTCATTGCTTTCTCTTCTAATCATTGACTCTATTTCCTGTGATGGAATTCGAGTATTTTTCTTCAGCCAGTAGCGATCGTATGCACGATGTGTTCATCAATTTCAGGGGAAAAGACACTCGTAGGAATTTCGTTTCTCATCTCTACGCTGCTCTCTCCAATGCCGGAGTCAACACTTTCCTTGACGAAGCAGATTTTCCCAAGGGAGCGGATCTAAAAGATGGACTATTAGATAGGATTGCAAGCTCCCGGATATGTGTCGTTGTTTTCTCCAGAAACTACACTGAATCGTCTTGGTGTCTTAACGAGTTGGAAAAAATCATTGAATGCCACAAAACTCATGGCCACATAGTTTTGCCTGTATTTTACCATGTTGTTCCCTCCCAAGTTCGTCATCAAACTGGAGATTTTGGAAATGTTTTGAAAGCATTTGCACAGGAAAGATCGTGGGGTGAATCGGTGATGTCGAGGTGGAACACCGCACTCACCGCAGCAACAAATTTTTCTGGTTGGAATGCCAGAAATACCAGGTAATGAATAATTTGAGTTTGTGCAATAACTTTCTTTCCCTATTTCTGTAACTCTCATTTATTAAGGTTTTAATGATAGAATAGAGATATGTAGAAAATAAAATGTAGAATAGTTGAATCAGTTATTTTTTATTATTGGAACTATAAAATGTAAACCTTACTCAATAATAGAGAGTGAAACTAATAATTACATTTTTTATTTTTGTGTTATTCTCTATTTTCCTTTTTCAAGGACAAAATGAGAATAATTGTATAAAATATTTTATTTTGAAGGAATAAGGTCTAAAAGACTATTTAAGTCTTAAAATTATTATATCTTGATTTAAGTATGTTTTAGGTCTTTTATATATAACTGTTTTTTCTATGAGTAGTTAATAAATTTTTTCTTTTAAATTGGATGCTTAATAAATTAGAAATTTTGGTTGAAATTCTTTAATTACTTCCATATGTTATAGTGTCTACATATTTATCAATTTGACATATCTCTAATTCATTCCATCTAAAGTGTTGAGCAATGATTTGTGTTAAGTCCCTTATGTTATTTGTATAAACATAATGCATCATCAAATCATGAAAAATGTATATGTTTTCATAATAATTTTTTTTAAGAAACTGTAAAAATAATTTAGAATCACTTAGAAAATGCAACACAATAATAAGGATACCATTTCTTTCGACAAATAAACCAAAATAGTTTTAATTTGTTTGGTTACTTAGAATAAAAAGTTCATGAAGTATTCATAATAAGATTCATTCGTATTAAGAGACTTATTTGTATTATGTATTCTTTTATAGTAAATTACCATTATACTTGTTTTCTTATTAATTTATTACTGAACTTGAAGGAACCAGGCTCAATTAGTGGGCGAAATTGTTGAGGTCGTTCTCAAAAAACTAGACAACGCATCTATGTCTATTACTGAATTTCCTGTTGGCTTAGAATCCCGTATTCAAGAGGTGATTGGCTTTACTAAAAGAGAATTCTCCACAGTTTGCATCATAGGGATATGGGGAATGGGAGGGTTGGGTAAAACTACCACAGCCAAAGCCACCTTCAATCGGATTCATCGTAGATTCACGGATAAATGTTTCATTGAAGATATTCGAGAAGTTTGCGAAACAGATCGTAGAGGCCATGTTCATTTGCAAGAACAACTTCTTTCGGGCATCCTCAAAGCAAAGGTGAACATAACAAGCGTTGGGATGGGAAGGGACATGTTGGAGAATAAACTTTCTGTAAGAAAGGCACTCATTGTTCTTGATGATGTTAATGAGTTTGGCCAATTAAAAGACCTATGTGGAAATCGTAAATGGTTTGGTCATGGAAGTGTAATAATCATTACGACTAGAGATGTACGCCTTCTTAAGAAACTTAAAGTTGATTATGTGTATAAGATAGAGGAAATGAACGAAAATGAGTCCCTTGAGCTTTTTAGTTGGCATGCTTTTAGAGAAGAAAAACCGAAAGAAGACTTCAATGAAGTTGCAAGAAGTGTAGTTGGTTATTGTGGAGGACTACCTCTAGCTTTGGAGGTTCTTGGTTCTTATTTGAGTGAGAGGACAAAGAAGGAGTGGAAAAGTGTGTTGTCAAAGCTAAAAAAAATTCCCAATAATCAAGTTCAAGAGAAACTGAGAATAAGTTTTGACGGTTTACGCGATCAGATGGAAAAGGATATATTTCTTGATGTATGTTGTTTCTTTATTGGTAAAGACAGAGGCTATGTTACAGATATACTAAATGGCTGTGGACTACATGCTGATATTGGAATAACAGTTCTCATAGAACGTAGCCTCATAAAAGTTGTAAAGAGTAACAAACTCGGAATGCATGATTTGCTAAGAGACATGGGACGAGAGATTATTCGGGAAAGTTCAGCAAAGAGACTAGGGAAGCGCAGTCGATTGTGGTTTCATGAGGATGTAGTTGAAGTATTGACAAAAAATACTGTAAGTACATTCTTTATATACAGTTTTGAAACTTGAAAGTGTTTGCAGTGCATGTGTAGTTAGGCTGAACTTTATGTATGACTCTCTCGTTAGCAAAGTAAAGTGTTTTACTAAGTTATTTTTCTTTGGTCTTGTCATCACAGGGGACAGAAGCTATTGAGGGATTGACTCTGAAATTGCAGTTAACCAGCAGAGGTTGCTTCAATACTTCTGTTTTTAAGAAAATGCAGAGGTTGAGATTATTACAACTTGATCATGTAAACCTCACTGAAGATTATAGGTATCTTCCTAAGCAACTGAGATGGATCTATTGGAAAAGATTTCCTTTAAACTACATACCTCACGACTTTTATTTGGGAAGAGTAATTGCGATTGATCTAAGGCACAGTAATCTTAGACTAGTCTGGAAAGAACCCCAGGTATATATTACAGGACAATTTCTTTTAAAACTCATGTTGAATAGAATAGTAATTGTTTCCAGTTACCACCTTGTTGTAGGTTTTTCCGTGGATGAAAGTCCTCAATCTTAGTCATTCCAAGTACTTGATCAAAACCCCTGACTTTTCAGAATTACCAAGTCTTGAAAAACTCATTCTCAAAGATTGCCCAAGTTTGTGCGAGGTACACCAGTCCGTTGGGAATCTCCAAAATCTTCAATTGATAAATTTGAAGGACTGTACAAGCCTTAGCAGTCTCCCAAGACAAACATACAAGTTGAAATCTTTGAAAACTCTCATCCTATCTGGTTGTTTGAAGATAGACAAATTGGAAGAAGATATAGGGCAAATGGAATCCTTGAGAACTCTACTTGCTAAAAATACTGCAGTGAAACAAGTTCCCTTTTCAGTAGTAAGATCAAAAAGCATTGGATATATATCCCTATGTGGATTTGAAGGATTATCACGTAATGTTTTTCCTTCTATCATTTGGTCTTGGATGTCACCAACAATGAATCCTCTATCTCGTATTCATTCACTTAGTGGCACTTCATTATCTCTTGTCTCCATGGATATGCAGAACAACGATTTGAGTGATCTAGCACCAGTGCTTAGCAATCTTTCAAATCTCCGAAGTGTTTTGGTGCAATTCAATACAGAGGTTCAATTATCTAAACAATTAAGAACAGTTCTGGATGGTGTATATGATGTAAATTTTCCTGGGTTAGAGGTAACATCATACACATCACAAATTTCAAAGGATTGCTTGAAGTCTTATTTGATTGGCATTGGAAGTTACGAAGAAGTCTTCAATACTATATGCAAGAGCGTATGTGAGGTTCGTTCTCTTTATCTTTGTCTACTTACCTTTACTACTTATTAGCTATTGATTATGAGAAAGTGAAATCATAGCAATGAAATATTTAAAGGAAACTTCAATGTTCACCTTCTTTATCTGTTACCAAATGATTTATAGTGTTAAACTTCATATATTTCTACTGAATTTATATTTTTTTTTCAGTGTAATGACCATATAAATTCAGAATAGCCTTACACTTTCACTTGTATAGCAGATGATTTAGTCACAAATTTTGTTTCAAGGGAAGTATATATGTTAGTTATTGATAATTATATCTATTCATTTGTCAGTTTGTTTTTGTTCTTTCAATAATTATAAAGGTAAACATTGTTGATTAATAAAATATTAGATTCCTTGTTTTCAAAAAACTCCAACAAAATGTATGAGTCTTCTTCTTACGTAACAATGGAATCTGAAACAAGTTTTTCCCTATTCACTCTTGAAGTATTTGATGGTAAAACTTTGACTTTTGGGTAGTGAAAATGAAGTCTTATATAGAGACATTTGATTTTTTGTAAATCGTACAAGAAGATTATGAAATACTATTATTGCCACAAAATCTTACCATGGCCCAAATCAAAAGTAGCAAGAATAGGAAAACAAGAAATCAAAGTTGTCTTTTTTTCCTGTTTTTCTCATACCATCTTAACAAAAATTGTGACTTTCAGATAAGTTAAAGAAATTTGGGATTATCAAAAGAAGTATATGTTGGAGAAAGAGTATGAAACATGCAAGTACTTTAGATTTCTATTTCAGTTTAATGAGAAAATAAATTCATAATATGCAGACATTTCTATTTGAGGAGCAAGTCAACCAGTTACTACTTTTACTCAAAGGATCAAGTTTGTTAGTTAGTAATAATTATATTTCTTAAATTTTTAGTATATTTTTTTCTCTTTCAATAATTATAAAAGTATAAGTTGTTGATTAATAAAATATCATACTTTTTTTTTTCTTTCAACTTAAAATATTCTAACGTTTTCTGTTTCTATTTTTTTCCAGTTTTTTTCCTGGATAATTCCAACATCCAGAAATATCTTATTTCTATACTAAAAAACAAAACTATTATTGACCAAGTTTGTTTGAATTAATTATCAGAGCTATGTTCTAATTATGTAATACTCGTTATTTTCTTAGATATTGTAATTCGGTAACTTTGGAATGAAAAAAATAGCGATTGGAAAAGTCCATATGAATATCAGGCATAAATGACTACGGTATTTTTCTCATGCTACAGGGATTGGCAACCAGCGAGGCTTGTGATGTTTTACTCCCAGGTGACAATTATCCTTATTGGTTGGCCCAAACAGGAGAGGGACGTTCAGTGTCTTTCATTGTGCCTGACGATTGTTGCATAAAGGGAATGGCTTTGTGTTGTGTATTTTTCAACCCCTGAAAACACGATGACTGAATATCTTGTTAGTGTCTTAATGGTTAATTACACAAGGTGCACCATCCAGATATACAAGCATGACACAGTAATTTCCTTTAATGATGAAGATTGGCGTGGCATAATGTCACACTTAGGATCAGGAGAAAAGGTGGAGATTTTTGTGACTTTCGGGCATGGATTTGTTGTAAAGAAAACAGCTGTCTATCTAATGCGTGATGAATCAAGTGATATGGAAGTGGATCTTTCTCCTAAGCCAAATAAAAATCTGTTTGTAAGATTCATGAAAAAAATTGTCTCGAGTAAGAATAAAGAACAAGTGCCAACCAATTTCTGAATATGCGAAAGTCATCGAAAAGGATTCTCAAGTTCTTCTTGGAGAGGTGAATTTTATTAATAACGTCTGTAAAGTCCTGTTAAAAGTTCATTTTTCATTGTGTTAGGTTTCATGGTTGCCAGACATTGTGTGATGTTCAAATGTGCTTCATGCATCGAGTGCTTCTGTGTTAGTTCAGGAAATGCTTACACCCCGTGATGCTATTACAAAGAATCAAGTTTTAATTTGTCAAAAACCCAACAATATATGAAAAGTCAAGCTGACAAAAGAGAAAGAGATGTTCACTTGGAGAATTGATGTTAGTAAAACTGCAGTCATATAGGCAACACACTGGCTTTGAGAAAGAATCAGAAGTTGAGCATGCACTATTTTCGACATTTTGAGGTTCTTAAGAAAATTCGACTAGTTGCCTAAAGGCTTAAGTTTCCTGAGCTGAGACTGTTCGAATTCATCCTGTTTTTCGCACTTCATTGCTCAAGAAATTCATAAGGAGCATGCCATTGCCTCTGACCATCACAGAATACGACCCCTCAGTTGAACCATTACAAGTTTTGGACTCTCGTACCATCATGAGACATTCGCAGCTAATTCCTCAAGTTTTAATTCAATGGAATTCTTTAAATTCTTCTACTGCTAGCTGGGAGGATGTTAAAGAGATTAAGGAAAATTCTCATAAGTTTAACCTTGCGGATAAGGTTGCTTTCAGTGGAAATGGTATTGCAACACACAAAATAATGCTAAGCTAGATGAGGAAAAAAAAGGGAGTTAGGCAAAAAAGCCACGTGGAAGGTGATCTGAAAGATGGGGACAGAAGGAAAAGTGTGAAGCAAAAGAAAAAGAAGACCATGTTCAAGGATTTTGTACTGGAGAAGACAGAGTGTGGTATATATTCTCTCTGAAATTCTCTATCGGGTAATATGTTTCTTCCATGCTCTGTTCTGATTATTCTTACTTGTCTGATTACCCTTCCAGGTTATTGTCGCTGCTGAAATCAAGAAGCTGCTACTGTTCATATACAATGATTTCATTACTTCTATTGTATTGATCTATAATACTAAAACTTTGTTATATTTAAAAATATAAGTAAAATCCACGTCTTGTTCAGAATTCTCCTTTTAAGATGTTTTAGCTGCCCAACGTTAACAACTCCTCTGAATAAAGCCTCGTTGTCATCTTTGCTAGACCCTTAGACATGAGCTAAAACAACCTAGGTATATTTTGCATGACATTTTCATTTAAAAACGAGGTTAATTATATGTTTAAATACTATTTTGGTCCCTCTTTTGATCCAGTTTGTTCAATTTGGTTCCTTCTTTTTTGTCGTGTTCAATTTGGTCTTTGATTTGGTAAATTATGTTCAATTTCATCATTTTCATTGATGCCATTTAAATTGATAGCAACATAGTGTATATGCTAGCACTGTTGACATGACGTAGCACTGTTCACGTTATAACTGGTTGTGTTTTGTTCAAATAAATTCCTATTTTAGTTAAAGTTGTTCAATTTAGTTCTTATCATTTATTTAATGATCCTTCACCACTGCCATGAACAAATTAAAAAGTCATTGTTGTCACTTACTTCTATGGTTATTGTTTTATTTCCTCGTAGAGAGAGGGAAAGGAAGAAAAATATATCGAACTAGTCGTTATGCGCTCCGATAACATCGTTGCAGTTTCGTTATTAACCATATTCACTTGCTCCTACAACTCCGTATCGAGACCAAATTGAGTAAACTTGCTTTCTTGCTTTTATCGTCTCGGTCTTGTTTCATCGAATTGAATCAATGTCTTACGCTTCATCATCCTCAAAATCTAAGCCCCGATGGATATATGATGTGTTCATCAGTTTCCGGGGGGAAGACACTCGTAAGAATGTCGTTTCTCATCTTTATTCCGCTCTTGCAAACGCCGGGGTCAACACTTTTCTGGACGATAAGAAGCTTGCCAAGGGACAATAGCTGAAAACAGAACTGTTTCATGCAATAGAAGGGTCTCAAATTTCCATTGTTGTTTTATCCAAAAACTACATTTACTCTACATGGTGTCTCGACGAACTAGTCAAAATCATGGAATGCCATGCTTTTAATGGTCAAGTGGTTTTGCCCGTGTTTTATGGCGTTTTACCTTGGTTTCTACGTAGCCTGGACGACGTTTCTTTCGAAGTTATTATGGAAAAAGCTAGTGACCTCCATGTTAGGCAATAAATCTGCTGGACAATTATCTGCTGTTATATAATATGCATATTTGTAATAATTGCATATATTTAGGATTCCTAATTTAGGTTGAAAAAATTAGGAATTAGAATCAATTATCATTAATAGGGTGATATGTTATGTATTATTTAATGAGGTGAATAGAGGAGAAAAGGGATCGAAGACAGAGAGCCCATTTCGTGACATGGTATCACGAGTCTCTTGACAGAACCGTGAGTGTTCCCATCTTGCTATCGATCCCGTTCGTGACTTGCTTCTCGGTTTCTGGGTATTTTCGATCACGTTCGTGAGCTTTGATCTTGTTCCTGTTCCTGCGCTTGCTTCTTGGTTCGTGGGTCTTTTCGATCTTGTTCGTGAGCTTTGACCTCGTTCGTTCTTGCTTCATTGTTTTCTCGGCACGAAACTCTTTTCTTTTTCTCTGTTTTCATGGCTACGGAGAATCTTTGTGTTCGCTTTAACGGCAAGAACTATGCTGCTTGGGAGTTTCAATTCCGAATGTTCGTGCGAGGGAAAGGCATGTGGGGTCATGTCGATGGGT
>Ga0214545_1007527_pt1 | contig 18118 bp, 6 predicted proteins | sample CNSS4metaG_FD_160064 | JGI IMG/M metagenome (GOLD analysis project Ga0214545, IMG submission 160064) | Root nodule microbial communities from cowpea collected in UCLA plant growth center, Los Angeles, California, USA - CNSS4 | ecosystem: Host-associated > Plants > Roots > Nodule | place: USA...
TATATATATATATATATATATATATAAATTTATGTGTATGTACTACAACTTTTGATTGCAGCTATCAGTGTTACTTTATGATTCAAGCTTGAATTTGTGTGTGTTTGACCATATTGTAAAGTGTAGACATCATAAACATACATCCACACGCGTCACAACAATGCCATCAAAATAAACTGTCACTAGAAAGAGCTATTACAACCCCACACCGCCACTAAAGTCAGGTGCATATATAAATCATGTAGAAAAGGGGAAAAAGTACTGTTTTTACTTTTTTCTTTCTTTTTTTATTTCTTTAGATTTCTTCCATCATTTCTTTTATTTACGACACAAAATATAAAATCAATAACATGATATCATCAAAAAATCAATCACATGTATCATGCCTTTAAATTATTATTATTGCATCTAGAAGTAACTAGCTACCACAGTATATTAAGGCTAAAATCGCAATTAAAATGGAATATACGTTAGTTCCAATAGTTCCATATAATAATAATGCAATAATACTTTTAGTCAAATAGTGATACCATTAAGTATATATTCATTAAACTCCTGCTACCTGCCATCAATATTTATAATAATCAAATCATCGCATCATATTAAATAATGTAAAATATCCTAACATGGACGGAATAAAAATTTATCTTTTTTTTCTTAACAAGTAAAAAAATAGGAAAATTTTCTTTTTTTTTTTTTTTACTTTTTGCAGAAAGTTTGAATTTGCAATAAGGAAAATGAAAAACATGAAGTTTGAGGTTGCGTGTGTAGAACAGCATCATCACTTCATTGCTAGCTGTATGTACCATGACTCCATGAGTTGAATTTGTGTTCGAAGCTTCATTCTGTTTGGAAAAATATTATAAAAAAAAGGAAGGGTGCACGTAGTACATTAATAATTATTATGGTTGTTGTTTTATTCGATCATACATATACGATGTAGACTTGTAATTTTGTTACCGTCAAGAGGGTCATTTTCTGAAAACAGAGAAACCAAAAAAACAATGAAAAGAGGAAGAATGAGCTGTAAAAATAAAATAAAAAATAGAAATAAAAATCCAATGAAGAATCTTCCTTTAACCTTTATTCTTGTCCTCTAAAAGCAGAACTATATAATGTAAGCTTAGAACAACTTTCTACACGTATCTTTCGCTGCATTTCCATCGTCATTATCGTCATCATTATGAAACCAGAACACCAATCACCTACCACCATTGTATTGTGTATGAAGCTCGTAACAAACCAGAAGAGGAAGAAGAAGAAGAGAGAGTAATTACAAGCAAGAAACAAAAAAATATTCATATATTATGACCCTTGAAAGGAAAAAATTGCCGAAGGGCCCATATGATAAATAAGTACTATGCAATTCAGGAAAAGAAAATAAAAGGAAAATAAATACAAAAATAATGAAAATTGTTGAACCTAAAGTTCCTAATCGAGAATTATGGTATAATTTCTCGATATATTGTATCGATTTTGGCAGGTCAATAGATATTATTTTTCTATTCCATATACATGAGCCTGAAAAATCGAATTTTTTTTTTTACCAGATACTTTAAGAAAAAAAAACACGATGATGAACTAAATACCACACACAAAAATATGAAGAAAAAAAAAACCATACTTCAATGGGTAGCATTAGTGTAATAATTTGTTTGTTGCCTGAGTTCAAGGCCACAAGGAAAGAACCATGCTTTCTGACTCTTGCATTGAAACCATGTTCATGTTCATGTTCATGTTCATGTCACCGATGAAGTACCCACCGTCATAAATGCCGTGGCACCACGGGTGAGGATAGGGCCACCCTTCATCCGGGTCGAGGAACACGAACTCCGTATTCGGGTCGGGCGAGTCGAAGCTGGACCCCAGAGGCGGCAGCTCCACAATCTCGCCGAGGTCGTCCTCCGGCGCTGCGGGCGGGGAGGGAGGGGTCCGGGGAGGCGCCTCCATGGAGGCGGCCTTGGCGGCGGCGGCCTGCACGTCGCGGGGGGAGTTGGAGGCGGGGCGCGGCAGGGAGGCGGCGAGTTCGGGGAAGTTAAGGATGGCCGAGGAGCCCTTTATGGTGAGCGCCGCCACGTCGTGCGCACGCGCCGCCATCTCGGCGGTGGCGAAGGTGCCGAGCCAGATTCGGTTCTTCTTCCGCGGCTCGCGGATTTCCGACACCCATTTCCCCCACGTCCGCATTCTGACTCCTCTGTACACCGAATGCTTGCCGTCGTTACTACTACCATTGTTGTCGCTGCTTCTACCTCGTTTCTTGGAACTGGACAATGACGATGACGGCGAAGAAACAGAACCAGAACCAGAACCAACGGCGTTTCTTGTCTCTGATTCCGAGGAGGGTGCTGGGTCGACCATGTTAAAAAGAATAGAACTTTCTTTGTTGCTGTTCTTGGTTTGATGTTTGTAACAATGTCCCTATGACAGTGACACAGTGTGTGCGATGAAAGAGTGAGAAAATGTAACAAGGAAAGTGAGATGAAGAGAGTTTGAGGGAAAAGAGGGGGTTTTAGTAGAGGGAGAGAAAAGAGAAGAAGAGGGAAAATTAATTGGGAAGAGAAAAGAAAACGTGGGGGGTTATGTACGTAAGCAAGGACCCTTCAGAGACCCACACGAATGGCTCTGCTTTCAAAACCCCATCATCAAACAAACAAGGTTATCTATGCCAACATAAACATGCTACTTCCATAACTAAGGTTGCTTCTAACATTTTTATAGTTAATTTGTTTGGAGGTGCCGAAGGATGAAGGAAGGTCACAACACAACACAACACAACCCTCATGAATAATAATAATAATAATAATAATAACAATACCTCACTCACAGCCTGGCACTCCTTTCTCCACAGTTTTCATGGCATGCCATGCCATCGCCTAATATTTATATATCTATAACTCTTACACTCTTCTTCTCTTGTCTGTATCTTGGGAGAACCAAACAGTAAAAATCACTGAAACTAAATTTAATCTTAAATATTTGTTACGAGTTATGTTGTTTTGTTTTTGGTTTTCCCTTTTCACCTATCACCCTTTTGTGGCATAGGGATACTGTTATTGTCCCATTCTCTAAGCTTTCTACTACACCAGCAAAACACCGTGAAAAACATCACTAATTTACCCTTCATGGCTTCTATACTTCTTTCGACACATTACACACATTGTTATTATTATTATACGCGAAGACGATCCTATGTAGCCACCTTTTTTGTCCCCTCTCACGGAAAAGAAGAAAAGAAAACACTTCCCATTGTTAGTGTTGTGGTAGTAGAATTAATTAGTTAAGATTATGTTATGTTATTTGAATAATATATCGTAAACTATGTCGGTGACATTACTATATATTGAAGCTATGTACCAAAAGGGTGGGGTGGGGAGAGATTTTAAGAGCTATAAGGAACTGTTATGGAGTGTTTTTCTGGTTAGGGTTCATGTTGTTGCAGTTGCAGAGATAGAACTGATAAGAAGAAGAGGAACAAGCTTCATACTATGAAAGTAAATTTTTGGAGTTTAAATTTACTCTCTGTATTCCTCTTTTGTTCATGTATCATAGGGGTCTTATAAAGGGAACAAAAAACAGGGGCAATGTTTACATTTTAAAGTCACTTATTATTCTCTTGTACCATATTTTGCATAGACAAAAAATAAACCTAAATTTGTGAGTATTGATTTTACTTTGACTTTATTTTAATTAAAAAAAATACTTTTTTTATTTAAAATTTAGTATTAAGATGAATTTGCATATATAATCATATCAGCTTTCAGTCTTGTTTTTGCATAAGTAAAGAATAAATATTATTAAAACATCATCGCTTAGACTTTTTTCAACTCGCTTATTATTAGAAGTTGAAACTTGTCAAAATATTTACAAAATTTTACTAATTTTACTTCTTGTTTTGAAGTGATTCCAATTTAACAGAAGTTAATTAAATACGGGAACTTGAAGGTAATTAAGCCGAAAGTGTGATTATGTGTATGAAAATATGCTTTTATCTATTAAATGTAGTTTTATTTTATAAATATGCTTAGATATAAAGAAATTGTTTATATCTTATTGATAGATCATGTTAAATTTTATAATTAACTTATTTGTATAATTTATTTTACTACAAGCTTACCTTTTCCAAAAGAAACATTTGACAAAATCCACCTTTCAAAATTAGAATTTTACATGTATAATCAATAGCAAATTTGATTTCTAAATACTCAGATTATTTAGTTTTTATAATAAAACTGACAGTAGATATATATATTTTTATATATATATATATATATATATATATATATATATATATATATATATATGGACCCAGCAATAATAGTCGTACCTCAATTTAATTTTATATTAGCCAAAATCCAATATAATAATATAATTGGTGAGGAAAGAGGACATGTATTATATATCATTATTTTAAAAGAAATGAGTAAACTAGAAGTCTCCTCAAGAAGAGATTATTTCAGAGAAAAAGAGACGTGTACTAATTTAGGTACACACACACACACACACACACATATATATATATATATATATATATATATATATATATATATATATATATATATATATATATATATTTGTATTGCAAGCAAGTGAATATTATTTGGACCAATTGCATTTTAAGGTGTAACGAGTGCTATCAAAACATAATATTTTATGGTCATCCGACATGGTTAAATAGAAGAATAAGTGAATTCTTTTGATTCAAAGTTAATTACTATCTAAGGTACTAATTAAAGGGTAATAAAACCCCTTATTTTAACATATTCTGATTTGTTAATAGTCTAAAAAAAGGGTCAAATTGAACTTTACAATAAAAATAAGTTAAAAAATCAAACTCGTAATGTAATTGAGCAAGTTAGGGAACAAATATGTCAATTTTGCAGATAATCCTAAAAACTCATATTTGAGTAGGAAATAATTAGGTTAAAAAACTCTAAAAATCCAAAAAAAAAAATAATAATGAAACCAAAATCTGAATATTTGTACAACTCAAAACAATTAACATAATCACAAATCAAATTAAGACAAGATTAAGAAACTACAAAACAAAATCATGAAAATCAAGACAAAATCAAGAGAATCATTGTCTCCCTTTTTAAGTTAGGTTGGTGGACGGACCAACCCGTTAAACCAGACTCGCTTTGACATCCTTATGACTATTTTTTCTTAATATAGTTTTGTTTCTTAACTATGAGAGTGCTCTTATATTTATAAATGATGTGATTTACAAATCGTTTATAAACTCAACTTTTACCAAGATAAGACTTAAACCAAATTGATCATGGACAATAAAGTTACATATTGGAAGCTATATAAGTTAACTTAATGGTAAAAGTCTAAAGGAAGAATAAAAAAGGTTGTGAACTTAACTCATTCTACTAACATATTTAAAATATATAAGGTTGGTTTGAATAATTTGAAAAAGAGTAAATGAGAAGTTGTAAATTTAACTCCTAATACTAACAAAATTAACGACTAACCTTTACTTATAAAATAAAATTATATAATACGAATTCACTGATGTTTTAAAGATATAAGGTTTCTTTCAACTAAAGGCTAGTATGATAAAATCATGCACACTGCATTCAGAAAATTAAATCTATAAAATCTACTGATTTCCATTTAAAAGTTTGGGATATAAAATAGAAAATAAAATAATTGAAAGTTTAAACAAATTTATTAGGAGTTGGTTATAATTCGGACTAATTCAGCCCATCAATTTGTCAGGTTTTACAGAAGGGGTTTCATTGGGGAGAACAACACCAATGAGATCTGAGCCCAACCACATAAGACATTGACACCACTCTCAACCCAAAACCTTAAGGCAATGAATTTATGGGCCTTGATCCTTATATGGTGCTCTACTTTCTCAATTCTGGTCAATGTGGGACTTAGACTCACACTTGGATTCTTAACATATTTAACTTTTTTTTTATTTTGTATTTTTAAAATCTGTATATGTAATTTTTTAATTAATTAATTAATATTTTTAACTAAATAAATTAAAATAATTATTATTTTTACAAGTTAAATTATTTTATTATAATTAATAATTTAAATTTAATTTATAAATATAATATTATTGTATATATGTATTTTTAAAATAATATAATATAAAAGTGATTGAAGTGAATTGATGGATTCGACCTGTAATCTAAAGTCTAATTTATCATCAAATATTACATTTTTTAAATTTGAAGATATTGGGCATATCCTTCTTTTCTATCTCACATAGTATTATTTTTCATTATATCATTTCTTGTAATAATTTAATTAAGGTCAAGTGGTAATAATTTAGATTAGTTTTATATCAATGCATTTATCACATTTTGTAATTCTTGGATCGTGATTTCTAACTTGACTTTCTAATATATTGATTTAATTTGGTGATATTACTTGAATTGTGAACTATTGTATACTCTCTTTCAATTATATTTTTACTTGGTGGACATAGCAAAATAAACACAATTTAATTGGTTTGCCTAAATATGATTGTTGCTTTACTTTGTGGCTTTCTAATTTTTTTTTTTCATATCCAAAACTTTATGAAATTTGAACTTTTGCAAGAATAATAACAATGTTATCTTTGTTTCATAAGAAATATATTATGGATATATATATATATATACCTAACCTTATTATTGCATTGTATATTATTGGAAGTTTATATATGTTTCCAAATTTAATGGGTCTGTAATGGAGTAAGCCTTGACAATGGAATATCTACTGCAGTACTTTTGTAGTTGAAAACCTATTAATGCATGCTCTTATTACAATATATTTTTTCTAACATATTATTTTAATATATATATTTTATTATTAGTTCAGTTTCATTGAGATTTATGAGTGAGTGAGCTTTCTTAAATAATTTGGTTTTACAGGTGTACTTTTAAAAATTTCAATCAATAATTAAGTGAGTGACTGTTAAAAAAAAAAGTTTTGTTATTTATATCTTATTGTCATTTTCTAATTGAAGCGTTACAAATTTAGATAGATTTATTGACACGTAAGTATTTTGTAAGTGGAGATTAATTTATGCAAAACTATAATTGTAGAAATTCCTTTATATTGAATTATTTAATAGTTAGTTTTAGTTTATGAAGCAATATATTTCGTTTTCCCTTTTGAGACATTTCGAAAAAATTTACCTAAATTATAAATTTAAAATATTTGGAATAATGATATGCTTTATCGGTTTTAAAAAAATAAATAAATATTTTCTGTTTGATTATGTAAGGAAGTAAAAAATAGTTTAAAAGTAATTGATTTTAAATATGATACTCAATTATTTTATCTATAAAAAATTTAACTATAAATAGATTTTATATTCCATATACTATTATATTAAGGAATGTTAAAAAAAATTGTACCCGCATATATCTGGAAATAAAACATGTAATAGATAGAAAATGAACGAATACCCGTGAATAACGGGACGAATACTTTTTATACCTGCATATAACAGGACGGGTATGGGTATTATAGTATATGTACCTGTGGATATCTATACCTGTTATACTTTAATTTAAATTAAATAAAAAAAAACATGATTAAAACATTAACACATTAATTTTTGAATGTGTTATTTTTTATCTATTAGTTTCAAAAAATCTTCATTTATTTGTAAACTGTTATTCAACACTGTTTAATTGAGTTATTTGCATTTTGTTTAAAATTTATAAATGTTATGCATTGTATTTTTATTTAAATGTATGGTTAAATATGTCGTTAAATATTAAATTATTTTTTTATAAATACTGACAAATATCCGTGAATATTAAACAAATATGTCGGTACCCGCACAACAGATATCCACATAAATATAGATACAGATACGAGACAAATATTTATAAAGCGAAATGAGTATGAAGTTTCTATCCACTCGTTAACATCCCTAATTATAGGATAACATATTTTATAACAAGAAAGTTATAGATAAATATTATTGCTGAAATCATTTGTGTTATTTGAAAGTTTCTCAATAAATGAACAATTGATTAAAACCCGCGGAATCGGATAGGATATATATGATCCCTATTAATTTCTTCGAACATAATTATGGTTAATGGTATGTATCATATAAATTCCTGTGGTCCTACTCTTTAATTATTCTCAGAAATACTTCTTCTATTATTTTTTTATCTTCTTCCCTGAGAACTCTATATAAAATATAATAATTTGTTAATATTAATAAAATAAGTACGATTGTTTTACTTTTACATCACAATAAACAAAATTTATTAAATACTAGATGAATATTTCTTTGAAAAGTTCGACGACTAAAAATGATGAAAAAAGGCACAAAAAAGAAATTTTAAGTTAAATAGAGCTTTTTTTATGTGATAAAAAAGTTATTATTATTCAAATAATAAATTAAAAAAGGTTGAAACAGTGTTACTTTTGTTTGCAAAACAAAAAGTTAAAAGCCAAAAGGCATATGCACTTTGTTTATTATGTTCTCGTAACATTCGTAAAGTTTCTTCACATAGTAGTATAAAATTGTAAAAGTTGGATTCCTCTATAATGATTTTGAGTAGAAAATTTGTTTTATGATGAGTAAATTATGAAGCTGAAATTAGTACTTTTTTAAATATGGTTATGAAATCATAGATTGTAATAAAAATAATCAATTATCTTTATTCAAAAATGGTTTTTAAAGATACCCATTTAATCGATTAATCTGCACAAACCTAGTTTTCACATACTTATTGTATAATAAACTATATTAGAATATAATTAATTATTTCAAGCTTTTTTTAAGAACATATATATTTTTAAATATTTGATCAAGTATAATTTTAAATGATTAAAAATATCTTGATAATCCTTTAACCAGTTAATCCAATGTAAGGACCAGTTGTTTCACATCTCTTAATATATCTGACACATACAAAATCTTACAAGATTATGTGATATTTTTTTCAATCATATAAATAAAGAAGTTACAATAAAATTGTTTTACCACAATAAAAGTAGTAAAATAGAAGATTTTTTTTTTGTTGATTGAGATATGGATTGTGAAAATGATTAGTGGTTTGAAACTGAGTTGAGGATGCAATGGGAGAAAGAGAAAGGTAATGTACTAAGAAGGACCCAAAAATTTAATCTCATAAATGAGTGGAGCCATTTGGTTATTGGCTTTCATTTTCCTCTTAATTTTTTTTTTTGATAGATGCCATTGCCATTCACATGCAACTCCATCACTGCCACTCTCAACAAGGCTTCCCCTTACTACAACCACATGCTACTAATAGTCATGCCATTTCTTCTACATCTTCTTTCAAACTTTTACACAAAAAGAAATTTTCTTCACTCAAATTAATGCCCTCTTTTATTAAACAATCAATTCTTAAAACATTAAAACAATATCAATCATCCATTTAGTTATGTGCGTGTTTGTTAATAGTAATGTTTAGAAGTCTTACATTACATTCATCAGAGATAACACCGATTTATAATATATATATCGGTGAAAATCTAATCCTACAAGATGGTTTTGAAGGATTGAGTTAGGTTTAAAATTTATTTCTTAACATGGTATCAAAGTCATGAGTTAGAGCCTATCTCAACAAAATTTATTGTTTGTTGGGTTTACTATTCGACCCGCCATCGGGCCACTATTGGATTACTCATAATGTTACTCCAATGCATAAGATGTATATACCTGTGAGGGAGTGTGTAGAAAGTCTCACATCGACTATAGATAAGACCAATTTAGACTATACATGTTGGTGCAAACCTCACCTTAATGAGTTTTGTGGGGTTGAGTTAGGTTCAAAGTCTACTCCTTAACAGTAACCAACCAGAAGTTGAAAAATAGTACATTTAATTAATAATTTGGTTTCTATTTTTAAGTTTATGATTCATTTTGATCTGGTTATATTTTTTTAATCAATTAAGTTCCAATACTTTTTTAAATATAGTCAATTTGATCACTTCTATTAAATTGGCATTGACGATATTTGGAAGGTGTCCAATTTCGAACTTTTTAAAAGATGTTACGTGTCAAAATCTAAAAGGTGTCATATGTCAGATCAAATGGATCATAAGGTAAAAGATGACTTGGATTTTGACACAGATATCTTTTAAATAGTGTTAACATCAATTTAATCGAATAGACCAAATTAAATATATTTAAAACTTATTAAATTTAACGACATTTGAAATGTGTCTTTTGTTAAATTGTTTGCAAAATGTCATGTGTCAAAAATATGAAATGTTACATGTTAAACCATATGGGTCTCAAGGTTGAAAATGACTTAGATTTTAATGTGTGACACTTTTTGAACAATGTTAAGATCAATTTAACTTAATAGTTCACATTAACTATATTTACTCAATTAAGTAAAAAAAATTGTAAAAATCAAAGTGAATCATATAATTAAATATATAAAAATAATAATTTCATAATTAACTCAAAAGAGTATAAAGTTGAAGAAATTAAATATAAAAATTTGATAGTGTGAGAACAAGATGTTTACTTATAATTATAAATCATGAAATGTTTGGAGTAATTATCTTGAGTTAAAAGGTTAAAAAGTTATCATCAATGAGACAGGTTATAAGTTACTTTTATGTAGAATGAGGAATTTGGTTTCTTTAATAGGTTGGTTTTTGTGTTGTAATGTAAATTTGAAATTGACATTTTAAAATATATCATTCCTTTTTATTAATCTATTAAAATCAGATGTATTATAAATAATATTAAAACTCAGTAAAAATTTATAAATCCAAATGTAGAATGATTATTATTTTTTGTCCGATGATAAAATTATTTTTAGCTTATAAAGAATAAAGTATTCTAATTTTAAAAAAATTATACAAAAAATAGTTGTAAAAATATATTTATGTAAAAAAACTGTCTAATTATTTTATATAATTCTTTAAATATGTGTATAGGTAAGTTATTGTATCTATGCAGTCTTAGAAAAAAAAAGAGAAGAAAAATACCAACCTTCCAAAACTCATTAATGATTTATTTGACAGAGAGAAAAAAAAAACATAGAAAAAAGGGAATAAAATAGTGAATTATAATAACATATAGTTATGAAGACAGAAATAAAATAAAATATATTCCATAATACATAAACAGGAATCTGAAAAAAGGTACTCATTTTTTCCTCATTTAGACGTATTTCTTCACAACTCATTTAATTATAATCTATTTTCAAACTCTTTACACATTATTCATCATTTTTTTCTCTTTTCATTCTCTGAAGCAAAAAACGACGAGTATGTTCTCTTTTTATGGATGATGAAACACTATAAACCAAATTCTGAACTTCAATAACTGCGTACATATGAATTGGTGAATCGAATTGAATATTGTACATATGTAAATGTTAATGGATCTGTTCCCTTTTTTGCATTAAATACGCATCTTCATTCTTCCTCAACTTCTCAAATATTTATGCTTTTTTTGGAGGGTTGAAGGGAAATATTAGTATAATAACTATTTTTATTTTTCACTTTTTTTATTATATAAAATAATCAAATTTTTATTTTATTTTATTTCTCAGACGTATATCTATCAAGTACAAGATTATATATAAATGAATAGTTCGATAACAATTAATAGTTGTATTTTATATAATTTTATTATATAAGATTATTATTTTCTATTTTATTATTATTGTGGATTAATATTAATTAATAAATTGTATTATTAGTAAATATCATTAATTTTATAGATAATACATATTGGGTTTCTGATGAACGGTTCGTAATGGGTTGGATTGTTCAATTAATGGTTTTTGGTGGACTTAAGTATTGAGTAACTTGTTGAGAGGTCCCTGGTCTCTGTTGTTAAGGATATAAAATTGATATCCCATTAGTCGATTTTGTGAGAAGAAAACACATATGTAAGATGCGTTATGGAAAAACCTACCAGAAAAAGAGCATATTGTCTTAGCACCTAAACAATTTTAATCTTTCATTGATTCTATTTGGAAGATTAAGTATCACTTATCATCTATATTATTCTTAATTACTAATTAAGTACGCTTCTGCATACTATTTGTTATTAGGAACTGTTTTTAATATTTGGAATAATTTATTATGTCGATGATTTGACGCTTCTTATAATCTATTTTGTATTCATAATCTAATATTAATATCATAAGTCTAACAAACAACAAAACCTTGTTAAGATATATTTGAGACAATGTTGATGTTGTATTACTATATAAATTTTAAGTATAACTCAATTTTACAAAACTAAATTGTAAAATAAAGTTTATACTCACGTGTGTATTATAAATTTACGATATTTTTAGTCTGTCATGAAATTTTCATCAAAAAATATACTATAGAATTTAATTTTGTTTGTGGTTGAAGCTATTTGTTTGCATGAATGTACGAAAGTTCCTTGATTTAAAACATTATAAACTAAATACCGCACCTTAGCATTTATTCTATTGTTAATTCTGAGTGTATATGCTTGAGCACAACACAAACTTATAAATGGAAATCTATGGTGTAACCTTATGTTAGGGAATGAAAAAATGTTTCAAATTGTTCCTAAAACCAGTCTTAAATAAACGTTGGTGAGCAAAATTTGTTGGTGAACTTGGACAATGTTTTGACTATTTATATGTTTGATGTTTAGTTGGTGATAAATGAACAAAGAAACAGAAGAAATAATAGAAAAAGGGACCAGAAAGAGGAAGGAAGAAGAAGAAAGCAATAAATTGGTTGTTATTAAAAGAAAGGGAAGGTGGAAAAAGAAATGAAGATTGAAAATATAATTAGAAAATTAATTGTATTTTTAAAGTATTTTTCATATTAAATTAGCATTTTGTCCCATTGTTCAAATATTCTCATAAATTTTTATATGTGGCAAATTTTGGATAATTTTAAAATTTGATTATATTTTAGGACACTTTTGACACCATTTTTTTATTATCATTTGACACTATTTCTCATAACTATTTATTTTCTCTTTTATCTAAAGATACAGAAGTTAACTTTTGTTAAAACTATTTTACCTTTATACAAGTTATCAAATGGTCGTTAAATGGTGTCAAACAACTTTTTTCTATATTTTAAAAGAAAATGAGATTATGATTCTTGTTTTTTTTACTCTCTTACGTGATTTAATGTACACTAAAAAAAGAAAAATATGTGACTGTACTATGGGCCCAAAAACATTTGTAGTACAATTAGAAATAAATGCAATCAGGGCACTTATGGAATTAGTCTTGTCAATTACGATTCCTTAGTATGTACACTCTACGGACTCTAGTACAACCCACACATTATTTCGAACCCTATTTTCCTTTTATATAAAAATATTTTTACATCATTTCATTACTTTTAAAAAATCAATTTGAAACGACAAAAAATAATTTTAGGTATCTGAACCAACCAAGGTCTATAATCTATTTAGTTCCTTTCATAAAATTGACACTTTTGCCTTCAATGTTTGCACAGGTCACAAAAAAGCTTGTGTTGGGCTTTCTATATGTCAAAGCAAATAATTTTTCTTCCTGCACCCGCATAATTTCAAGCAACACCGATGTGCTGCATTTAATAGAGTGTTTAAGTTTTTTTTTTCTAATACCATAAAATGCAGTTAGTAATAATGTGGGTGCATAACAAAAAAGCCCGTACATGAAGTAGTAGCAGTTAACAAGATTTTGTTCATCTAAGTTTTAGGTCTACATCATAGTTAACTCTACTGTGTTCTTAAGAATATCTTATCATTTGAAGCATGATATAAATATTTTGATATTCATATATTTTTCTGACATTCCTTAATTCTTTTGAACATTATACAGATATATTAATATTAATAACTTTTTTATGCATAGTGCAGCTTGGGTTCATAAGCCTTATGACACATTGAAAACATCAGAAATAACTTTCTGCAATTAATTTGTTCAGTCCACCATTTCTGTAATTTTTCAAGCTGAATTCTACAAATTTTCAAGTAACTTATTCACATCAATGATATCATCACCTGGGTCTGATCTGAGAAAGCCTATTGTTCCATATTGCATGAAGAATCATATGAAACAAATCATACTTAACAGGAACTTTGTGCCACAGGAAGTGCTGCTGAACCTTCTTCACTCCCAAATGCAGTGCAAGGTACTTCTCTTCTGGGATTGAGAGAAGTATGTTTCTGAGACTAGGAATATCCCTCTCAAGAACAAACACAGAAAAAGCTTCCCAATTCAATACCTCAAAGAAAGGAGGCACATAATTATCTGATATGATGACAGGCACACACTCAGAAAAAATGGCCTCAATTATTCTTGGGGTGTGAACCTCATGGCCTCTAGCACATATGCAGTACTTGCTGCTATTCATGTATTCCATATACAGTTTTTTACCTTCCAAATCACGTGGCATTGGACCAAAAATTTTCATGTCAGGTTCTTTATTCTGCCAGTGTTTCAGCAGAATTGGACGGAGATAACCATGCATGCTTCCTGCAAAAAAGGCCAGAATAGACCTTTCTGAAGGAGGTTTCCCCACAAATTCTCTCAGTGGATTCATCACAGAGTGTATGTAGGTGACAGGTAGGGTAGTGTCCTTCCCTATTTGGAAGCCTTTAGCAGCATTGGAATTACAGAGAGACCTAATACAACCTTTCATTCGTTGCCTTGTGATTTGGGAGGCCTGCAATTGTGTACATCATACTATGTTAATATTGCAGAAAACTCAAGCTACAACATATATCCATTCAGCAACTTGAAGTAATATAGCATGGCGACATTGTCCCTTTTCACTAGATAGATAAGCCCTATGTGGAACATTTTCAAATTACAAAATTTATTGTGTAAAACATGTGGAATATATGATGTTATAGGTTTTGTAGCATGAGAAAGTTCTTCCATGACTGAGCAGAACAAGTATTCAACAACTATGAGCAATGACATAACTAAACCACTCTATGAAAAAGATGCTCAGATCAAAAGGAGTTGCACAATAAGGTTGAATCAGGCTTAATGTCTATTTTTTATTAGAATATCAGAGTCATGAATTAAAATCTATCATAGTGAAGTTTGTTATTTGTTGGATCTATTAATGTCCATTACTTATCGGAATATCAGAATCATCTATCATAGTGAAGTTTGTTATTTGTTGGGTCTATTAATGTCTATTTCTTATCGGAATATCAGAGTCATGAATTAAAATCTATCATAGCGAAGTTTGTTATTTGTTGGGTCCATTGTTCCACCAAATCTTAAAAGAGAATTTTACCAGCACTATCCTGTGAAAATGTTCCATTAATGCTAATAAAAGGGATGCATTAAAAGCTCACCCAATCATGACAAGCAACAAGAAAATGGTCGGCTCCATCAGTTCTATTCCAGAATCGATATTTTCCTGCAATTAAGTCCACATATTTCTCAAGGTATTGCTCCATCTGCTTCTGGTTAGGAAGAGTAGCTCTTAGTATTTGTGAACTGAATGGTAGGTAAAACAAATGAGCTTTTCGGGGATCTTTCACAATGAACCTTTTATTCCCTTCCATCAATTTCATAAACCAACCCTCTGAGGCATAGATTCCTCTCATCTTAGGTTGATGAAATACAGGTTTTGCTCCCTCTCTATAGACAAAAACTTTGAGCTTGCGCTCCATCAGTTCGTAACTCCTGAAGAACAAATTCATAAATGTGCTTAAGAGGGGAAAAAAACAGGGAGAGGGTGAGAAGAGAATACAAGAACAAAAGTAAAAGACTCTAACACAATGCTCAACATTTAACATAAAAGAATTGCAAGGATACCTTGAAAACTTGGAAACATTTAGGAAAACAGGTGCATAGAGTTCTGAAGAATTTGATATGACACGGGCATTTTCAATCTCTAGTTTTGCAGAAAAGAGTTCCCGGTCTGGTCTAGAAGACCACCTTGGCCTCTGTCACCAATACATAACACAAGAAAATTAGGATCCATAAAGATTCCTGGTGGCTCAAATTGGAACCAAAAAGCTGAAATCCATACCATAGAAGCAGAGTTAAAACTCTGAAGCAATGAGCTCATATGTGTCATTGAAGTTGGCCACACCAACTTTCTCATGTTCGATGAGGTATTCGACATGGATAAAGGAGATTTCAACAGTTGTGATTCCATATCCACACTCTCTATTCTACTGGCATTGGAAGGTTCTTTTCCAACAAGTAACTCATCAGACATGCTAAAACCAGCATCTAGAATTTTAATGTCCTCAGAAGGAATCTCATGAGATGCAAATTGCACATTATGTTGAATATCGTGTTTGTTATCCACAATTGCATACTTAGATCTTTCTTTAGTGAAATCTTCAATTGCATCATCATGACTTCCCAATTTAGAACCCTTATTGGGGAGGTGTTCCTCTCTTGAATTTATGCCCCTTTTAGATTCCAATTCATGGTCCAAATCAGCTTCTTTCTCAGCAGCATATTCTTCTGAATGAGAGGAAAAAGTGAGATTAACCGTGACATTGTTTTCTGTGGATCTATACAAACCCTTGTTTTCTGAATTTCCAGAAATGGAAACTTCAACTGGGAATGCCACTGAGCTCCCATCAGCATCCAACAGAGATTTATACGTTGTCCAACAACATTGGAAGACAACTATCACAACAACGAACACCCCAACAATTAACAACCTTCTAATTGCCACAAGACGCAGCTTCATAGCTACAACAGAGAAACCCCTTTCATGCAAAACTCAAGAGGAAAACTTCCCCAGAAACTGAATCAAATGCAAGCACAGCAGCAACATATTTCGAAGAAATCTTCGGTACTAGTTACAAAGACTTCAACTTTGCAAACATAACCAAACACCCTTTAACCATAAAACACTGGAAAAGGAAAATCTACGAACATTACCTTAAAAGCCATGCCATTTCAACAGGTTCTCAGGTGGCTGTGGAGTGTAGTGTGTTGATCAGACACAGCAGAATATAATATTAATATATCCTTGCCGGTGCAAATAATTACGCTGTTGCCACTGTACAAATGAAAGAATGACGTCGTTTTGGAAAATGTAAGAAAACTTTTGTTGAGTACAAAAGTTGATTTTTAGAAGTGACAGTAACAAAAAAACAGAGAATCTTGTTATCTTATTTTAAAAACGAAATCAAAGAGAACAAAAAACATTTATGAAATTGAATAATTCTTTGTCTTGTCTTAGGTACGTTGAAAACAAGTGTTTCCATTCCCTTACAGCACAATCTATTTTTTATCCAGTTTTTACTTCAACTTATTAATTTCTTATTCTTTTCTTGACAAAGTCTACATTTTTTCTAACATTTCAAAGTGTATTTACAGCTTTTGGTCTTGTTTAGAGAATATAAAAATTAATAATTTAAACAATAAATTTGATTATATATTCCAATGAATTAAAAACGTGTATTAGATTTTATCAATTATTTATAAGTTAATTACGTTACCTTTTAAGTATAAATTTACACATCAATATCAACATATATATGTATAGAAAAGTAAAATGTTAAATGTAACATAATTTAGATTTATGATTCTCATTTTTTTTTTAATTTTATACCTTAAATACTTTATACCATTATTCCTATGACTGATTTAAGATAACACCATTTATATATTAATTATTTCCTTATTTAATTGTATTTTTACATTATAGCTTATTTCTCAAACCCGTTTAAGCTTGACTTTTGTATGGTTGTTTCGGTAAAGGAAAATTTATAAAACGGATTTGAACTTGCAAATCTTTCTTGTAGTTTTTTTTCCTTAAAAAATTGATCTACATAAACTTTACGAAATTGTGCTATATTATTTCCTTGAATTCATTGAAAAATGCACATAATTTATTTTTTATGTATTCTCATCAATTATTTTTCTCACTATACACATATAACTTAATGTTTTTCATTAATTATAAAAGTCAATTTTAGAAATGCATAATAACATTTTCACATTCTTTTGTTAATTTAATAATAGTATTTGATTATACTAAAAGTAAGCTTAAAATCATTATTAATATAAGAAAATAAAATGTATTTATTTAAAATTTTCAAAGATTAATAAATGCAGGTAATAAACATTGTGTGTGTGTGTGTTTTTATGACTTTTGTTATGGTTGGAGATATATATATATATATATATATATATATATATATATATATATATATATATATATATATATA
>Ga0214545_1007529_pt1 | contig 18112 bp, 14 predicted proteins | sample CNSS4metaG_FD_160064 | JGI IMG/M metagenome (GOLD analysis project Ga0214545, IMG submission 160064) | Root nodule microbial communities from cowpea collected in UCLA plant growth center, Los Angeles, California, USA - CNSS4 | ecosystem: Host-associated > Plants > Roots > Nodule | place: USA...
TATATATATAGGGTTACTTAATTAATTGTGAATATTTTAATAATTTAAATGAGGATTGAGATATGGCGGGGACGGGTATTATGGCGGGGATATATTCATCCCCATCCCCATACCCAATTGAAAAAATTGGGGATTCCCCATACCCATACTTATACCCAGTCAATGCGGGGATTCCCCGTCAAAACGGGGACGAGTTCGGGCAATACCTACGGGGACGAGTTTATTTACCATCTCTAGTTCACACCCATAACATACATAGTACATGTATATCCACCCCCTTTTATGTAATAAATCATTGAACTAGCCAATCAACAACCAACAACATTCATGAAATAAAGATCAGCAAGAATCCAAGCTAGGTCTCGCTTAAGCCAGGAACCCTCGCCCAAGCGAAAAAGTCCTTTCGCTCAGGCGACAAGCCCTCGCTTAGGCGAGACTGCCAACAGCGAGAGGTGTCAATTACGCGAGTTCTCGCTTAGGCGAGCCCCCCTCGCCTAAGCAAGACCATCCCTCGCCCAAAAGCGAAACCCTCCCTCGCCTGGGCTAAAAATGCAGCGACAAGTCATGGTCTCCACACGATCTCGCTTAGGCGAGCCCTTCTCACCTGAGCGAGACGTTGCCTCGCTCAAACAAGAGTTCTCCGCCTGAGCGAGAGCTCAAAGGTGAACCTGACTCATTTTTTGCAAGTCTTGCCTAGGCGAAGCAGGCTCGCTTGGGCGAGATTGTTAGTTTCTCGCCACTGTTTTCTTACACAGCCACACACACAAATTCCAACCAACATGCCAAAGCATTCCATGCATTCACAAAATCACACCAACCATAGAATCGTAAAAAAATAACAGCAGGATAAATAAAACTCAAACTACACAAGCAACCCTAGCTTCCCTTACCTGGAAAAGGGCTAATATATGACTCACCTTTTCATAGTCTTAACGTCCCATTTTCTCAACATCGTATCCACCCCTTTCTAAACCACATGTCCTACTAGACACTACAACCTTTGTCAATACCCTTTCTTGCCCATTCCAAGGACTTCGTTCGCACTTGGAAACTCGTCACTAAACCTTGACGGTACAACTAACATGTTTGAGATTGCCTTACCTTCATCATGTTTCCACTCTCTACAACCATAGGCCCAAAAAGTCAATCCTCTCTTATCCAACGCTTTCCCTTGAACAATCTATTCCAGCACTACCTTTCCTCTAATGTTCACCAAACTTGCAGTCATCCTTGTGATTATAATTATTATAAGCCACTACTTCTCCAACATCTCCTCCACTTCCGTATTTACTTCAAATTCACAGTAGTAACCATTCCATTAGGAACTATTGTCATAGGTTCTTCCTCAGACACCAACGCAGAAGTGAACTCCACCACACCAAGGTCAAAACTCTAGTACTTGTTTCAGAACATGTCTATGATCCTTTTACCATTTAGATCCCTTTCATCTATTATTCATTTTCCTTCGTCAGATGTCTTTGATTCACGTGAAGCTCTGCCCCCACTATTTAGCTTGATCCATACCTCATACGCAACCACTGACTCATCTCTTTTTAATCTAAGAACACCACCTCGTTGGTTGTCCCAGTTCATCGGGGCGAGATTGAGAAAACAATTGATTCACCCTTGAGAGAATGTTCCAACCTTGCAAAGGGAATAATTCGAATTGGGTTTGAATTTAAATACTTTAATCACCACGAAGGCACCACACACCCGAGTGAGTCTTCACTTGGTCACAATTGTAGCAAAAACCATTATCTCAATCGCATCCCCTTCTTAAAGACAATCATGACTCCTTTACCATACTGGCGACACCAAGCAGTAGACGATCCTAAGAAATTCAGCTCTTAGTCCAAGCATCACTTTGTAAGGTGCATCTCTGGAGGAGATTATTCGTGTTAACCACTTTGGCATCAACCATCATAGACATCATTGTGCTCCGACATCAGTTGGGTTGTCCTTCCATACGAGAATAACCTTTAAAGGTGTGTCCCTCCTTCTGGTACGTGAAATCTTCCACTTATACCCAAGGTCAAATGTCCTACTCATGAGAACTACTTTTCCTTGAAACATCCCACTATCAGTTTGAAAAGATCCATCCTCACCTGTTGACTATTAATCCTAGTATGAATCCCTTATGCCACTTCTTCCCTAACCATAAATTGTTCGTTCCCCTACTTAGGAATGTCATTCTTCCTGATTGATCAGTGAACCCTTCTCCATCTCAGCCTCTCACTAGAGGTTTGCCATCTATTCGTACTTCACGGTCTCCTCCTTTCTTAGCTTTCTGGTTGCCAAGCAATCTCTCCACTTTTTGCGATCTAAAATTTGCCAATTGTTCCTCTTCCACTACTCCAAGAAGCACTAGGTGTGACCATATGACTATATTCAATGACACTTCCCCTAACACTGTATGCATTTTCCATGATTCTGAACTTCAACATTGTCGGGATGTAGAATCAAGTTGACTTTCCTTAAACGATGTGGCACTTGCATGCACTGCTACCTTTCAATGTTCTAAATCTTTGAATTCAACTTCTTTTAGAAAACTTGTAGTATTTGTTTCCGAGAGTCTATCCTTAAAGTTCCCTCTGACCAAACGTTATTTTGTGAACTCTAGCATCTTCTCCGGTTTATTAACCCAAAACTTAGCATTTCTTGCTCAATTATATACATCATACATCAACTTCCTATCTCTGAGGAAAGATGTTATCTCAGAGACCCCATCCAACAGTTGTAAAGGTGAGTAGACCAAGTTGACATTCAATTTGCATTCCCTTGTCTCCGTAGGCAGTAGCCACAAAGCACAAAGGTGCAACAAGGCAAACTACTTCATACAAAGCAACACTCTATCACTTACAGACAACCAACCCTTTTGTCTGTCACCTATCTTTCCCCAAACCAATAGAATTAAGAAAGGAAAAAAACCTTTAATCTAGTTATGAGTGTGCACCCTCATTACTTTATCAAGGTGTTTTCTGTTCTTAAAACTTTTAGTTTCACTAACAAACTCGACTAGACATGACTACTTACGCCTACGAGGCATGACAAACCCACAACCTCAGGTCATCCTAAGGACGAACTGCTTTGATACCATTAATGTAACGTCTCAATTAAATAGATAAAGCCAATTTAACAAAACGTCACATACATGAATATTCAGAGAGTGCGGAAATTGGATATGAGGGTACACGATACCCCAACCATGTTCATAACGAAAGGGAAGAGGCACTACACTGCTTAACATCAATACAAAAGATCAACAACAACACAAGTTCTTGTCGAACAGAGAATCTAAATACTAAAACTCCTTCAGCTGCGGCTCCATAATGAGCCCCATACCTGTCCCTAACCATCAAGTTGTAGCATCCCTATTGTCGTCACCACTGCCACGAATTCTCACATTTGCTCACATCAATAGAATTGATGATCATTGCAAAGGAGGAAAACCACACGCAACCATACAACAAGCGAAAGGGTAAGCTAGTGAAAAAGTTCTCATGTCATACACTCAACATACAATGACATAGTCAAGCATAAATATCGGGAAACCACACATGATTTACCAAACCATTTAAGACTTCAAGACTAGACTATTCGGATACGCACAATGAGGCACCACCACGAGACAGTGGAATTATGTCCTAACAGTGAGGCATCACCGCGAGGCCTTCGCGGAATTACACCCTTACACGAGGCACCACCACGTGGCCTTCGTGGAATTACATCCTGGCCTTGAGGCACCACCACGATACCCTCGTGAAATTACATCCTGATCTTGAGGCACCACCATGAGCTCTCACCTCGAGGTTCATGGAATTAGGTCTGATACCTGAGGCACCACCGTGGACTCCCCCTAGAAGAGCCCACAGAATTATGTCCATATGATGAGGCACCACCACGAGTCCTCGCTACAAGGGTCATGGGATTACGTCCTACACAAACCTTACTCATACAATATCAACCAATCATGAAGTTCTTATGCATACCATTAACATGTCATTTAGTATAAATGACCAACCATAAATCATATCTCATGCCAAGCTCATTACCAATTCATTAGTTCACACCCATAACATACATAGTACATGTATATCCACCCCCTTTTATGTGATAAATCATTGAACCAGCCAATCAACAACCAACAACATTCATGAAATAAAGATCAGCAAGAACCCAAGCTAGGTCTCGCTCAAGCCAGGAACCATCGCCCAGGCGAAAGAGTCCTTTCGCTCAGGCGACAAGCCCTCGCTTAGGTGAGACTGCCAATAGCAAGAGGTGTCAATTACGCGAGTTCTCGCTTAGGCGAGCCCCCCTCGCCTAAGCGAGACCATCCCTCGCCCAAAAGCGAAACCCTCCCTCGCCTGGGCTAAAAATGCAGCGAAAAGTCATGGTCTCCACACGATCTCGCTTAGGCGAGCCCCTCTCGCCTGAGCGAGACGTTGCCTCGCTCAAACAAGAGTTCTCCGCCTGAGCGAGAGCTCGAAGGTGAACCTGACTCATTTTCTGCAAGTCTTGCCTGGGCGAAGCAGGCTCGCTTGGGCGAGATCGTTAGTTTCTCGCCACTGTTTTCTTACATAGCCACACACACAAATTCCAACCAACATGCCAAAGCATTCCATGCATTCACAAAATCACACCAACCATAGAATCGTAAAAAAATAACAGCAAGACAAATAAAACTCAAACTACACAAGCAACCCTAGCTTCCCTTAGCTGGAAAAGGGCTAATATTGGACTTCGACTCTTAAGCCAGCGAAACGAGTAGCTCCAAGGACAGATCTATGAACTGGAACAGTGGCACGACAAATGAGATTGGATTCATACAGTGAGTCCCGACATAAACCACGAAAACAACTTAGAAACACTAGGTTCGAGAACTAACTTACGTGAACGAGAGACGGAGGTTGAGCTCACTTGAACTTGAGTAGATCTCCAAACCCTAGCAGAGGTTCTGTGGAAAGAAAATGGGTGAGTTAGGGCACTGATTTTTCAGAATGACTTGCAATTGAGGGACCTTGACTGCTTTAGGGGTCTTGGCACCCTATGGGTCAGCCCTTTAGGTCCAACAGTGTGGCATCTCTTAACAGTAGGATACTCAATAAAAGTGGGCCTTACATCTTGTATACATGTTATTTATTAGGATTTGTGAAGAGTTAATGCAAATAAGGTAACGTCCAGCAAAAATCCTACTCCACTCACGAAAATAGGAAGTTTTCATAGATTTACAAACTTCTGTAGAATGTTTGTATGAGACTCTAGTACCATTATTTTTCTTGTTAATGAAATTATTGAAAAATATGTTGAGTTTAAATGGGGCTTTGGAACAATATAATATTTTCATACAATTTTTTGTCATTTGAGGTTTAACTACTTTCATTAGTTATCACAATTATAATTTTTAATACGAGAAGCTCTTAATAATATTATTAGTAAAATTTGATTAGTCTTGGCACATTATATTTTGATATATAAATTATTTTAATTAAGCGATGATGTGAAAGTAAAATTTAACTGTATTCTACCATGTCTAGTTACAATTAAAATTTTTGATAAATTTTATCTCGTATAAGTTTTTTAATTAAAAGTCTTTATAACTAAAGCATTTTCTGGCATCTAAAAATAACTAGAAATTACTATGCCTCAATTATAAAAATATAACATATTTCCCCAAAAGGCAATTGATTAATTGCAATTTGCATCCTACGACATTACGCTAACATGAAAGAATGATATTCTCACATTTTTTTTTATTGATGATAACATATAACATAACATATAGGAAAACAATTATTTGGCAAACAAAAGTTTGATAAACTTTGAGAAAGGTGCTACTTGGCCGTAAATTTATTTATTATTTTATTGTGATAACATTTTTTACGGCGGCATCTAAAGCAAAGGAAATCTTCGTGAAACTTTCTCTTCTCAGTTTCACTTTTGAAGTTTTGCTCTCAACTCCCCGAGTCCCCTACCTTGCAGCATTGTGTTCATGGTTCTCCTTCTCCACACTTAATTCAACGCAAAATTTTCTCCATGTCTATGTCGTGCATTGGTTCCTTAGGGTTTGTTCTTGGTTCACTTCTCATCTTTTTCTTTTTGGATTTTGTTCTCTTTACCATGGTTCACTTCACCTTGCTTTTTCAAAAGTAAATGGGTTGTGTACATCTCCAAACTGTGCATTACAAAAGATGTGCCAAAAAATTGCTGAAAAATATATTAAATACTTAACTAACAAATGTTATCTCATTAAGTGACATACATCGTACATGATTTTGCACACGGATATTCGAGATGAAGGTGTCCAATTGATTTGAAAGTGCATATAACCAAGGACACATGTCTACCTTACTTTTTCAAAAGTGAGTGGATTATGGGCATCTTCAAACTGTGCACTACAGAAAATGTGCAAAAAATTTACTTATATATTGAATACTTAACTAACAAAGGTTGTTTGATTAAGTGGCAAACATTGTACATGATTTTGTACAATCAGGATCTCAAGGTGTCCAATTAATTTGAAACTGCATATGACCAAGGATACATGTCCACCTTTCCTTTGGCACTGAATTAAGTATGGAGGAGGAAAACCATGGACACAATACTACAAGATTGGAGACGCAAGAAGTGGGGTGCAAAACTTAAAAAATGAAACTGAGGAGAAAGAGTTTCACGAAGATTTTCTTTACTTTTGAAATCACTATAAAAAATAATTATTATAATAAAATTATAAATAAATTTACTGTCGGGTAACTCCTTGGTCAAATTTTGTCAAACTTTTGTTTTTGAAAGAATTGTTTTCGTAACATATATTAATTTGTGGGATAAATTTTAGTTATTTGATTTAACGATATCTTTTATTAGTAACTTCTTTGCTTCACTCCGCATGACAATCAACTATTCACTTAATAAAAATAGTTCGAAACAGAGAACTAACAAAAAATAAATGAAGTTTAACCTAAATTTAATATTAATCAAATTAACCAACTTTTCTTTTTAAATTTCCTATAAATTAAATAGAAAAAAAATGTGCCCACGAGAAATCCTCTCAATTAAAATAAAATACCTACCACCACCGTTCACTCACCTACCACCACCAACCCTCCAATGGAGGCTCACAATTAAAGCTCATGTTCCACTGTTTCAACAATAAAAAACGTTTTCGGTTTACCATATATGTTTATTTTAACATAAAATTTATAAATAAAATTGACTTTTAACCTAAAAAGGGTAACTTGATGTTTAAACCCCAAACAAACAAACGCAACGTTCTTCTTCCTTAGCATCATTCTCTCCGCTCAATCCACTCTGTGTAAACCCTAATTCCACGATGTTGACTTCTGCATCATCCTCCATCTTCTTCTTAATCCCCACTCCAAAGCCCTCACATTCTTCTCGCTTCACCGTTCGGGCTCACTCCAAATCCCCCACTCTCCCCAACCTCAAAGCCCTCGCCGGCGCCGCAGTCTTCGCCGCCGTCGCCCTCCAATTCCCTTCCGCGCGCGCCTGTCCTCCGCCTCCGCCCCCTCTCCAAACCGACCACCGCCACGAAGAATCCCTCTCGCCGCTCTCAGACCTCCTCGAAACGAACGCCGAGGCCCTCGCCGCTCTCAAGTCCCTCCTCCAGCAGAAGCTCGAGCTCGGCGAGGACGACGAGGCGCTCGCCATCCTCAAGCGCCTAATCGCCGCGCAGCCGGATGCCGTCGAATGGAAGTTCCTCGCAGCGCGCCTCGCCGCCGAGATGGGCGACGCCGACGGTGCGCGTGCCTACTACGAGGAAGTTCTGGCTGCGAATCCACTCTCGTTCGAGGCGCTGTTCGAGAACGCGCTGCTGATGGACCGGTCAGGGGAAGGGGAGGCGGCTATACGGCGGCTGGAGGAGGCGCTGCGCGTGGCCGAGGAGGACAACAAGAAGAAGGAGGCGAGGGACGTGAGGCTCATCATTGCACAGATCATGTTTCTTCAGAAGAATGTGGATGAGGCGTTAGGGATTTATGATGAGCTCACGAAAGAGGATTCGAAGGATTTCAGGCCTTACTTCTGCAGAGGCATGATTTATAGCTTGCTTGATAGAAACGAGGAGGCGAAGGAGCAGTTTGCGAAGTACAGAGAGTTGAGTCCCAAGAAATTTGAGGTGGATGGGTATTTGAGAACCCCTTTGTCAAGGATGAAGCTGTTTAGCACCGATGAGAGCTGAAAAATTGTCAGTGATAATAATAGTAGCAATAAATTTGCGGCAACTGGAACAATAAAGATGGTAAACTGAGTTGGATTCTTTTGCTTCAGCTATGCTATATTGCATGCTATACCACTGTTGAATGATGGGTGGGTGTAAAACCTTGTATTTTTAGAGTAAATTAAAGAGAAATAAGGATTCTTATTATTGAATTCGGTTGCTGTTGAAACTGATGAACTTTACCAAGCGTTTGGAATGGCTTGGCTGTAACATTAATTTCATATTATTTCTGCTATCATTGGATTATTGTAGTAGTATCAGCAGCTATCACTGTTTTCTGATATTTATCAAGTTATTAAGTTTCTGATATTTAGACTTTTACATACCAAATGTTGGGTTTTGTGTTGTGTCTCCTATGGGATGGATACCTTCGTATTGATTTGGTGTTTCTGGAAGCTCAAAGGACTAGCTTTATCCGTCCATCAAAGATTCCAGCCACTATACGAACACTTCAGATTGGATTCCAAGCACACACATTGGTTTTGCTTCTGTGTTTATCAGAGTGAGTGACACATGGTGGATTATTATTTTAACTCCTGAGAATGAGTTTGAAATAAAAAGTGTGTTTGGAATTTTACATTCGTTTTCGGATGTGAAAGAATAAAAGTTATTCAAGTAGTTTTAGTTTGAATGTGATTATGAATGGGGTGTATCTTGATTTAAAGTGGAGTTAAGTATGCACGGCACGTTTATAGATGAAAAGTTGAAATTCATGTTTTTTCATGCAGGTTTAATCAAGCTCGTGTGTAGAAACTTATCCAACGCGGATGGATACAGTGGAAATCACTTCAAACATGGAACAACGGAAAAGGTTAGACTGAAGATTTTTCAAAAGCAACAATGTTATTTCTTTTGAAAAAATGTTGTTTGTCTTGAAAAAATTTCAGTTATGCAAGCATGCCACTAATAGCTTTTTGTTTTTAGTGGACGTTGGTCAGATTTGCCAGGGCACAAACAAAGACACTTTTAAGTCATTTCCTATTTTCACATCAAAACCAGAAATTTGCGGTAGCTTTGAACGAATTTTGGAATCGCCAAAGATCAAAACTTGCGGAAACTGGTTCTGATGGACATGGTTTGTCACATTTGCGGCAGACACGCGCATAAACTAGTGGGACTACGATTACTTTAACACGAGGCCTTCTGATTAAGAAATTAAAGTAGGAGTATATGAAAATATCCCCATTTCATAGAATTTAAAAAATGTTTTTAGAAATATGAAAATTTATCCACAAATTTTTTCCATCGTAAAATATGCTTGAATTGCATATGAAGTTGAAAAGAAACAAATATGCCTGATTTACTTTTACTACGAAAATGACCGGAAAATATGTGTAACTTCTACTTACATTCTGAGAAATGACAATGGATGATACGAGAAATAAAGTAAAAATTTCAGATGATTTATTTAGTCTAATAAATTTGAAGTGAGTAACTTTATTTTAACTCCATGAATTTAGAACCATATTTTCCAAATCAAAATATCAGAGTCAAAAAGGAAAATTGTTCTGACATCCCCGGCATTTTCCTTTAGCTGCGAAACACCGACTATACAATATAGTAATGGACTTTCTATTTTGTATGCTTCTTTACGTTAATCTCACTATTATATCAGTATCACATGCTGGAGATCTATATTTTTTTATTTGAGAAATTAGTTTTATTTTTCTTTTCGATTGAGAATACTCTAGGATGAAAAAAGAAAATCAATATTCAGTATGATATTTTTCTTTTCCTCGACTAATTTTGTGGAAGTTATACCAAAATTTCTTTAATTCTTTTCACATTACACGTATTTTTATAACTCAATACTGTAACTTATCTCTCTATTATTAAGTTAATTTAGACCAATTTAAAAATAGTGAGATAAAATATAATATTAAGCCTATTTTTATTATTTTTACATTAATATTTTAATATCAAGAAAATATTAACTTTTTTTACTCTTATATTTCTTATTTATGTAAACTCTCAAATGATTAGTTTCTATCTTTTATTGTATATTTAATCTTACAATTATTCACGTCTCTTTCTTGTTCTTAGTTTAAGTTATTTTAAAAAAAAATTTAATCTAGTTATAATGATATTTATTTTTTTCAGCAAATAAATTCAATTCTAGTATTATTATTTCCTTTTCTCGCAATTCTTTTATCAACCCTATTTATACACAAAAAAAATCCAGAATATGTATAATCTTTATATTCATGCTTGTTTAGAAAATCAAACTACTACTAAATAAAGAGACAAATATTTTTCTTGGAGTCTAGTTATTTTATTGAAAACTATTAATAAATTTAAGTTGTTGTAAACAATTTTCATTTTACTCAAATGGAAAATAATTAAAATTGTTAGTATATATAAAGAGATTACACAATTTGTATTTGTTTTTGGTTGAATAAAACTTAATTCAAATTTTCATCAAAACACAACTTAAGAATATCCAACAATAAGTCTGTTGTCTTTATGTGAATCAGAATGTTATTTTTGAGATCATTTGAACACCTAAGTTGAAAGGTCCTTATTAAGAAAAATCTTCTAAATGGTAGATTTTTTATGACATGATTGCTTGTGATATCATGAAGAAACCTAGTCCTAGTTATGAGGTTTGAATTCACCAAAAACTGTAAAAGTTTTTCCTTTGGCTTTATCTGACATAAGAGCCTCTCAATTTACACTTTTTATAGAATTTAGTAACAATTTCTTTTGTGATAGGTGAGGTGTTTTGGATGAAGATATCTTAAATTGCTTTGTGACCATGTTGAGGACAAACAAGTGTGTGGGAGTTCTTGCATTGGAAGTCAAATGTGAAATTTGTTATTAATAATGAAGTAAGTTGCTAGAGCATAATCTCAAAGGCAATAAGGGTATTATTTTTTTCATTACTTTTTGGTTCCTTTAGGCACCAAAGGCAAAGAGTTCTTTGTACAATAATTTAAATGATCCAAACATGCCAAACAATATAATTAACACACATTTAAATCATTGAATAAATAGAAGCAAAAGAATTACAAATAATCAACCTGCTATTGCTATTTGTCACTGCACTTCTTTATCATATGTTCTCAAATTTTCAAACTCTTGGTCTAAGTGCATGATGGTGTTGTCTGATAAAGAGAAGAGCATGTTCAATGATTAAGAAATGAACCACACAAACCTTTCGTAATTACCCGCTTTAAAATATAGGAAATCTACAATGTTCTACTTATAATTATGGAATGACTATTGTTTTCCCACTTATTTAACCCATTATCTATAAGAAAAATATGAAAATCATGATGGTATGTTGATAATTGCATGGACACGAAGATTTTTATTTGCATTAGTTTTAAAGAATAAAAAATACTTGTAATTCTAGATAAGAATTTACTTTGATTTTAATTTTAAAATTAGAATTAACTTTCATTATATTTTCTTTGGATTTTTAATTTAATACATCATTTAACAACCAATTTAGTGGTCAAAAGTTGTTAGTTACTATAATGACCAATTTAGATATCAATTTATAAAAGAAAAATTATTTGTTACTAAAATAGTCACTATTATGAATAAAAAAAATTATAATTGGTTGCTAAATTGATCACTAATTAAATAGAGACTAATTTAAAAATCAATTCCTTTGGTAGCAAAAACCTTAGTAGATAATGTTCAGTGACAAACTTCCTTTGGTAGCTAAATTTTAGAAACTAATTATAATTTTTTATTCATAATAGTGATTGTTTTAACAACCAATAATTTTTTATTTTGTAAATTAGTATCTAAATTGGTCACTATAGTGATTAACAACTTTTGGTCACTAAAATTGATTGGTATCGAATTTTTTTTATTTTCGCTCTACGCACATTAGGTTTTTCAAAGTCTCTCCACAAAGAGTTCTCAAATACTCAGATACTCAGATTTCTCTAACTTTTGTATTTTGTAAAGAGAACTCTCAACTTCATTTATAGAAACCACTTTCAAAATTAGGTTAAGAATATGAAAGGTCAAGTCATAATTGTCACCGAGTGATTATCAATTATTATAGTGCTTTTTCTCGAAAATCATTTTTTATCGAGATAATCAACTATCACTAAGAATAATCAATTATTCCAGTGAGTTTTGCAAATAAATAAAACTCTTTTAGTGGTTTGCTGCTTGGGTACTGCCTTTCGAATCTTGACATACTAATTTTACTATTTTAAATAAGATACATAACTTACAAGACTTCAACAATTAAACTCTTAAGTCTTCAATGTATCTCTTGAGTCTGATCATTCTTTAAGTCTTCAACATTTCTCCATGTATCATCATTAAGTCATCCACACTTCTCCATAAGTCATCATCATCATCATCAAAACTCTTTATTGAAGCAAGATGTCCTTCTTCTTCTTTTGTCAACATATGTCATATCATGTGAATCTTCTAATGTTTGTTTTTGTGTAAATTGTAGCTCAACATTTCATCTAGTGATTTTTCTTAGTTATTGGAGGCTACATAGTTTATACATATAATGGTAAAATCATCTACAATTAATTAGGCTATAATCATGAATAAGTCTAAAATTAAAATGAAAGTTTAAATGATTTAAAGTGCATTAATTGATTAAACACGCAAAGTGCAACACATTGGTCAAGTAGGCTCTAGAAAGGGGGATTGAATAGAGCCTCAAACATTTTTCGCTTATAATAAACTAAAACACTTTAAAAAAAAAAGAACAAACATAAAGAGAATTTTATACTATTTACCCAAACTCACGGGTTACATCTAACTTTCTCTTAACACACAACTTAAGAAGTTTCACTAATCAAATAAAAATTGATTACAAGTTAAAAAACATCTCCAGGTTACATAAGTAAGCAAACATCTTAAAGTTATCCTAAGTACATACCTTTCTTGGTTACAAGAGCACACAAACCTCTCCCATGCCTTCTTAATCTCCCCTTGCAAGTTAAAAACTCTCAATAATGTATAGAGAAGTTCTCAAAATATGAGAGCATTCCTAAAGCTACCAAGGTAAACTTCAAAAAGTAAAGAATATTACAATAGTTTTTCACATACCCACTGTTAATACAAACTAGATGATTATTGCAAACGTTATGAGCTAAATCTTTTGAATTTATTTCTTTTGATCTCTTGTTTTGTTTCAGTTGTTGTCTTTCTCTCTTACTTTTTTGTTTCATTCACTTCTCTAATTTTTTTCTTCAACTTCAATCCCTTTCCATAGTTGTAGAAATTGATGGTTGTTGAAGCTTTCTCAAAATGAATAATTTGATACTACATCAATGTGTATCAGCATCTTCACGTTCAATACTTCATGAGGAAAGTTCAGATGGAGTCTTCAAGATATTCTCCCTAGAAATTATTTTATCACAATATATATTCTTCTTAAGCTTTAATCTATACTTTCCATCTTGAGATCAAAGAGAACTTAGTATAGAAATATTTGATGAAAATTTCTCCAGCCTTAAAAAATTTTCATTGTTAAAAGAAACATTTTCAACAGATTAATATGAATATCACATTAGTAGCATAATGAAATAAGATCAAATATAAGATCAGACAAATCAAATAATGTTAGTCTCCTATAAGTGCAAATAGAATATTTCTATATATAGAGATAAAATGTTTCTTGACACTTAAATCAATTTTAATTTCAAGGTATATGATTTGTTTATGAAATCTTTTGTTTTAGATTTAATTTTCTAGATATATTTTGATTGTTGCAACTTGTTAATTTCATTTCTAAATTAAGAAAATCATAAATCATTAGAGCAAAAAAATAATTAAGATGTTGACAACAAAATACGTCAAATGAGGTCTCATAGTCGTCTAATAAGATATACTAGTGAGTTGTCTAATAAGTTCATAAGTTGTCTTTTGATCAGTACAAACTGTTAAATTGTATTATCCTTGACAAATATGTATGGTCTAATCTAATCAAAGACTAATAGTCTACTTTTCTGATATAACTTGGTAATAAGAGCTAATCGTCTTAAGGTGCACATATTCTGCAAAATTAAATATGCTAGTTGAATAAAAACATTTACTTTTACAACTTAATAATGTTTGTTATCAACAAAACTACTTAGAGTTTTCGTCCAATAGTATGTGTTGTGTTGTCTATTTCTAAAACAACACTTGAAATTATATTTCAAAACAATCATGTTATAACTTTGACTGGAAACACAAAAAAATGTGTAGTGATTTCATTAAATGATCATATTTTATTGCATATTTTCATGTTAATCTTTGTAGTATCAAAAAATTGACAATCCTTTTAGTTTTTGTCTTTGATCAATGCAAATCAATTATTACACCAAATCTACATTATTGAAAAAGTATTCACAATGCTTCTATGTGTTCTAAGTTTTAGTGGGAGAGCTATGACCTTTGTATTCTTACCTGTTAGAGTAAAGTTCAATAAACCTTTATTGATTTTGATTAACTATTGTTAAGAAAGAAGTTTGAACATGATTGTGCTTCATCTATAAAGTTTTTAAGTAGATCATATGAGATGCAAAGTGATTTGCCTAATAGTTGATATAGCACATGTGTTCTCTTGCTTTGTTCGATAATCAAAAATCTTATTAGACGATGTGTACACAGTCTTTAAGCTAACATTAAAACCTAAAAGAAAACTTTATGAGCTTATTTTACGTTATAGAGAACACTCTTATCTTCATGTCTATCAAGAAGATCTCACATAGCACACATCAATGTTAAAGATATATTCAAAGACGTGCTAAAGTGGCTTCATGCAAGAGCACATTCTGACATGTGTCATGTCAACTCTAGGAAGGTTATCCATATTGTGCAATCCTATGTTTACCCCATTTTGATTGAAAGCTCTTTGGCCAAGGTACGATAAGTCATGTCAATTATCATGATGTTGCTTAAAGAGGAGATATATCGGGAACATTTTATGCATCTTTACACTCATACACAAACAATTGATGGTTTGAAGATAAAGTTTTGAAGTAAAGTTTCTCAATTAGTAGAAAATTATGTACAACGAATCTTCTCAACTATACATAACAAGTAATTTTTCAAGTTAGAAAAAGTGATCCAAAGTTGTCGAAACACTACTAAATTCATTGCTCAAAGCCTTTCATGTCTTAAATTTCATAAGAACATTATTCATGTAGAAAACTAGTAGGGTGTTCAAACGTTTTATTCGTTGAAAAATATATTTCTTCTACCTAGTAATAAAAATTTTGTGATTTTTTATCACTCTCTTTCCTTACAAAACTCCATGATCAAAACTTTGATATCTTAGATGGTTCAATCCTTTGAATCCTATTAGACAGTCTAACATTGGTAGACCATTAAATGATTTTGATGATAACAAACTCTCTAAGTGTCTTTTATGTTTGAATGTGATTGATTTATTTAAACATTCTATTGTGTTTTTTTTGTGAAAACTAAAAGATATATTGTTTATGTTAAAGTCTCATAGTAGACTTTCTACTAGATTAATAGATGGTGCAATAGACTTCATAAGTGCTTAATGTGAAACTAAGTAACAAACAAGACGTGATCATAAAATATTTTATCAAAACAAAACTAAGTGTTTGAAATGATTTTTAGAAGAACAATGGTTTCATGATTTTCTCAATAAGGAAACTGATAAATATATGCAATTATACTTAATTGCAATTAATAATCATATTTGCAAATATTGTTTGAATTGTCTATCCTTAAGAAAAATCAAGAGAAAAATGCTTGGAAGAAGCAAATTATACATTTCCTTATCAAGCTCCAAGCCCATAGAGATGAAGATACATTTTGAAGCACTAAACAAAGATATTGCAAAATCAATAATTAGTTAATTCAAGCTACAACAATCATTTTCAAGAGGCTATATATAAAGAGTTCAAGTTGAAGAGAAAGAAACATTTGGTACAATCAATTTTTTTTTTAATTCTATACTATTCAAATAATGTTCTCTATGAGTGTGTGTAGGGATGCCAAAAAAATCCGTATCCGCGGGTATCCGTGGATAAAACTCGCAACAGGTAGGAAACGGATATTAAAAATGGATACCCGCTACCTGCTGGTACGAGTATTTTTAATACCCGCATGTTAATTGGGCGGGTATGGGTATCATAGTATCCGTACCCGTGGATACCCGTACCCGCTAAACTTTAATTTAGAAAAATACCCTTATATATATATATATTAGTAAAAAACATTATGAGTTTTCATTCAATAATGGTGGTCAGATTCTTACCCCACAACCGAGTAAATTACTTTCAGATACTGTGGAGGCATTGATGTGTCTCCAAGACTGGTTATGGACCAACATGGAAGGTAATGAAATTTACACTTTTACTTAGATATTTTAATTAAGTGATTGTTAGAAATTTTTAATGAACTTCTTATGTTTTCAGGCTCTTCTAGATTAAAATTGGACAACATGAAACTTTATAAAATGTTGCAAGAGGTGTAAATTGATGAAGTTAGTAATTTCTTTAATATTTTATTCAAAAATAAACTATAATATAAATTGGTCGTGATTTTTTATTTGTTTGTTTTTCAAGAATCAATCGGAGAAAAGAGACTTCTTGATCCAAGCACTAATTATGGTTAAATATTTTTGTAAATACCCGCGGGTACCCGTGGATACCCGCGAATATGAAAAAAATAGACGGGTACCCGCATAACGGATACCCAACGAATATGGGTACGGGTACGGGGCGAATATTTATTCAACAGGTAGGGTACGGGGGAGCTACTACCCGTACCCTACCCGCCCCGTTGACATCCCTAGGTAGAACGAGTAAACACAAACAGACCCAAAACAAAATTAAGGCCAACAGAAAACATGATGTGTTGAGTTAACAATTATGGGGGTGTACGAAGTTAAAACTAAACAAGTGTGGCGTGAGTGTAAACAACACAAAACGTGGTGTTTGGAAGCCGCAAATTCCAACACTAAAATAACAAAGCAAGGGGAGTGGGAATAGCAGCAGAGGGTGCACAAACAAAATGGAAACAACCTAGATCAAATAAAAAGGGTGGCAACACAAAGAATGGTCAGGGGCAACCCTAACCCCCTTCCTCTTCAAAATAGAAACCATGAGGGTTTCTTATTCCCCCTCTCACGTGCGGAACAAACCAAAACTTGCACCATTTCGGTGGGATAGGGACGCCAGCGACGACTCTGATCACCACTAGAAGTTTCACCCATGGCAACACGTCTATTTCTTCCTTCTTCCCTAACGCACGAGACCTTTTCTCTCATCATTGTCCACTAGAACACCACCTCCATCTTTACTTCACCATGCCACCACGCTGGCTTGTCGGTAATGACAATCAATGTCGGAGACGTCGACATCCTTTGCGATACTCAACGACATTGTTCTCGCGCAAGCATCGAAACCCAAACCCAATAGATCATCACCCCACTACAACTAACCAAAGACGTCATCAGCGACACTGGTGTCCACCATGGACCTTGACGACGAGAGCCTAGAGACATGCGACCTTCACTCTTCCTGCTCCCAAGCGCGGTTTGAACTACCTCCACACGAACACCTAGGGCCACTGCCATTAGTGTGCGTCCTTCGTTCAAAGCTCCGATTAGATTTGGGTGATTGGGGAAGATAAGATTTGAATGTTTGGTGTTGGAATGATTTTCTAGTTCGATGTTAACTTGAATTGCAGGAATGAGATTGTAATAGAATCAATGGATGGTTTTTATTGATGATGAAGAATGAATGTGAATATACCTATTTAAAAAATAAGTTTATTCTTTAATTTCTCATCAATATACCTATTTAAAAAATAAATTTAAGACTAAAAAATAATTTATCATAATATAATCAAAAGTTGAGAGATATAATTACTAAAAAAAACTATGATAATCAAGTTACATTTAAAAATCGACTATGAAAAATCACA
>Ga0214545_1007532_pt1 | contig 18094 bp, 7 predicted proteins | sample CNSS4metaG_FD_160064 | JGI IMG/M metagenome (GOLD analysis project Ga0214545, IMG submission 160064) | Root nodule microbial communities from cowpea collected in UCLA plant growth center, Los Angeles, California, USA - CNSS4 | ecosystem: Host-associated > Plants > Roots > Nodule | place: USA...
CTAAAATTTTTTTTTTTTTTTCTTTTTAAAATTTTTTTTTTAAAAAAAAAAAAAAAAAACTCAACCAGTTCCTTTTCTTTCTCTTTCTCTCTCTCTCTCTGCATACACTTTCTCTGTCCTCTGTGTTTTTTTTTCTTCTCTCTCTAGTTCATTCACAGGATCTTGCTTGCTCTAGCTCTCTTTTTTCAAAAAGCAAAATAATCAGGTTTCTGAAACTGCACTAACGCGTATCTTTTTATCTTTCTCCACGCCTACATATTTCTCTTCTTGTCTTTTTCACTGCCTCTGTGTTTATCTGTTCCGCTTCTGCACAACACCGACCTCTCAACCTTCCCTTTAAGCCCCTCCTTGAATTTTGAGCCACCAAGCTTTCCTTTTTCCTTCCCATTTGGGTTACTTCCACAACCTTTTCAATTTCCATCATTATGATTCTCTAGCCTCTCATATCAGTATCACCTTCACTCCTTTTCTTTTTCCAACAAACCATGGATTCCAATTCCCGTTACCAACTTCAGCAACAACACCAACCCAATTCCGGGTTGCTTCGCTTTCGCTCTGCCCCCACCCAAGTTCTCGCCAACTTCAAACAAGGCGAAGCTTCTTCCATCAACGGCAACCCCTGGGAGGGTTCTGAACCACTTTTCAGATTCTTCAATTCCGGCGACACCCTCGATACCACATCCCCTACCTTACGAGAATTCGGGGATAACAAGGTTTCTAACGATAATAAACAACCGAAGGAGTCAACAATATCGTCGTCGTCGCCATCATTATCACCTCTGAGTCGCATGAATTCCCAGCAAGGTTATAGTACTATTAATACTTCTGTGTTACCCTCTCGGTACCCGAGGCATGACTCTTCTGTAACTGTTTCTTCATCTATGATGCTGGGTTCTGTGGGAATGGATCAGAGCGGCAAAAGCTTTAATCCCAATCTTCTCAGGCAGAGTAGCTTCCCTTCTGGCAATTTCTCTAACAGCATCTCCTTTCACAACGGTACTGTACTTCTTCTGTATTCAGTTTTTGTTTACTACTTTTCATGGCAGATTTTAGGGTGTCCGTACAATTTATTAGCACCAAATGGAAATTGTTTATCCCGAATTGTTAAAGATAGTGGTGGTAGCTTATTCAACTGCAATTGCGTGTTCTGACTTTTGATATTAGACAGCAATGATATGCTGAGTTGTTAAACACATAAGATTTATTTATGATTCCCAACGTAATATTTGATTTGGGAAGGGTTCTATAACCACTTAATGTCAACAAAGCGCTTCTATTACTTTCTAAAGCTGTGGTTTTTGTACGGAACGAACAACATATGTCAATATTGGAACTTTAAGCCATTGTCTTTTCATACTTTTGTAGCAACTTCGGTTTCAGGACTTTAAATTTGACATACACATTGACATGATCTTGTAAAGAAGAAACTCTTAATTCTCAAGAATATGGTTGGGAGTGTTCAAAATACGTAAAATACGTTAAACCGCAAAACAACACATGTTATGGTTGAGTTTGGAGAAAAAAATTCAATTTCGTAACGTATTTCATTATCTTCAAAAATATGCTTCCGTTTTAAAAATTTTGTCTGAAAACCTTGTTTTGTAAGATTTTTTTTTTTTTTTTTGTGTGTGTGAACTTAATCATGTAAAAGTGAGATTTTGTTTGTTTCACTTATGAACTTAATTTTAATCTACACATCCCATCTATTCTTCCTTGTTCGTTTTTGTGTATCCAAAATTGGATATATGCATTAAAAATTCTGAAAACACGTTTCCAAATTTTATATGAAGATAAACCTAGTTGTCACTGAAGTAGTTTCAGTTCATGTTGAAAACTGCAGGGTACGATGCTATGAAAGGTGTTGAAAACTTTGGTGGTGTTAATGGCAGTGATGGTGAGCATAGAATATCTATGAACAGAATGAAGAATCACATTAGCTTCTCACCTTCTTCCTTGGGAATTTTATCACCAACCTCTAAAATGTGCACGGAGGGTCTTAAAGTAACTAGCCCCGAGGATGGTAGACATGGAGGTAGCAATGGTGATGCTCGATATTACGGCTCTGGATTCCCTTACACTTCTCGGAATGAGACGTCAAACCCCAAAAGACAGCGAAATAGTAATGATGAGTTACTTTCTGAAGCTCAGGTATATAGAATTTTCAATTTTCTCGTTGTATTGTTCCAAAGTTTTGCTGGTTCTTAATACAAATATGTTCTCATACACTCAGAATGGAGAGCTGGGAAATCAGGTTCATTCTCTTTCGCATCATTTGAGTTTGCCAAGAACGTCCTCGGACATGTTTGCTATGGACAACTTGCTTCAGTTTAATGATTCTGTTCCTTGTAAAATCAGAGCAAAGAGAGGCTTTGCTACTCATCCTCGAAGCATAGCCGAAAGGGTAAGAGAGTATCATGTTATCTATATATGTGCCAAAACATGTTTTCACAAACATTTGGTGTGGAATTCTATAAGAAATGATGAACGATTATGTGAAAACATTATTCTAACAAGTACTTGTTGTCAGGTGAGAAGAACTAGGATCAGTGAACGGATAAGAAAATTGCAAGAGCTTGTTCCAAACATGGAAAAGGTCAGAATTAATAAAACAGAAGTTGATTTGCCCTTGGATTGTTTTGTGTTTGGAATGTAAACATTCTTGAATTAATTGCAGCAAACCAGCACAGCAGAGATGTTGGACTTGGCTGTAGACTACATAAAGAATCTTCAGAATCAATTCAAGGTACTCAAAGGGAGAAGTTATTTGTTAGAACTCCATAGCCATAGCCATGCAATGCAACTAATGACTCTTTTCATGCATGCACTAACATTTTGAATACCTTTCTGCAGAATCTGAGCGAAAGAAGGGCTAAATGCAAATGTATAAACATGCAGAAACCAGAAACAGATAAAATTGCATGAGTTTCTTTTGTACAGGTGATGAAAGGAACTATATAAACATGGATGCTGGATAGGACCCGGGTACTATATTTTGACGTGATGAATCACACAGACAATAAATCAAATAGTTTAATTTGTAATTTTTTATACAAAATTGTAATGAATTATTTTAATGTTATTCTTTTTCCCCCTACATGAGTTGCTTGATATCAATTCATGCATTACAAAATGAATTTTTTTTTCAGTAGAAAATAGCAAAGTGATGCAGCTATGACCTCACTCCACCTTTGGATCCTTGTAGAGATTGAAGATATGGTTAGAAAATGTGATGCAAAAGGTTGACACTTACACTGAAAACAGCAAAACAGGTTGAAATTAACAGGTGAAAGATAAAGACAAAAATAAAGTAAGTTAAAAGGATATAATTTTCTGAGAAGAAAATCATTTAAATTTGGACGTTTAGGTGTCTATTCCGTGAATGACAGGAGCAAATATTATTATTTGCATCAGGCCAAACTTGTTTGTATTGTAACAAGTCGTGTCGAGTAAAGAACATAATATCCAAAATGAGACTCTTCAATACCTAGTGCAATTTGCTTCAATGGATGAGATGATAATAAACTTTCTTTGCACTGACAGGAATGTTAGTTTCTACTGCGCATATGCTTATGACAATTTTTATCCAGAATGAGTCTAAAACCTGTTATAATCTCTAAGAGTGATTTATGCTATGTTTTCTGTACTCTATTTCCTTCTTAATTTTTCACCTCTTGCATTTTTTTATAATAAAGCTCTTTTTCACATGGTTTGCTTAATGTTAGAGGAGATTTCTCAGTTTCTATTCATTTTATATTCCACATAAATGCTTAGATAAATTAAATCCCACATGACTTTAATAATTATGGGCTTACAAAGTGTTTAGGATTAAGTAGATAGACCAAGAAGTGAAGGATAACTTTATATAAAGCAAATTTTAGTCGTACACTTTAAAATTTTGTTCTTCATGTTGAACAAAAACGATATGTTTTAGATTATAATCAATAATATAACATAATATAAAATATTTACTCGTTTCTATTCAATTAATATTTGTCATCATTTATCCATGAAATTATTCAATCATTAATCCCTTAAGTGAAATAATATAAGTCGATTAGTTTTACTAACTAAGATACTTGTCTAAAAGAACGTTTTAACCATAACTAAATATTTTTATCCTATTTTTTGACATAAAAACAATCGATTTTATTTCTATTTTGTAGAAGAAGAGCACTTACAACAATACAAAAATACAAACAATAAGCATGTAAGAAGAGAAATGATGAAAAAGTGTTAATTGAAGAAAGAGAGTAACAATTACATAAAAGTATATTTAAAAACATTCAGATAAAAAAAAATTAAGTGCTCATAACTATAGAGGAAGAATAAAAGAGAAGAAGTTTTTTTTTTTTTTTTTTCTGTTGTCTTAATGTGTATGTAAAAATAAGGTTCCAAAAAGTTTGTTTTTGTACGGACATTAGAACTTTCCTTTGAGGAGGTTAGATAAAGATGTTTAAGTTTGTCAAAAAAAGTTATCTCCTTAAGTACTCATAAAAACTTATTTTCTTCTCGAGTTTGATTAAAATTGTCCCAAAACTTATTTTCTAATTCTCTATGGATAAGTTTACGTCATCTAATTTTATATCACTTAAACTTAACTAATTATCTACTACCATGTTCGTAAAAGTTCCTAATTCTTATTAAATCAATACTTTTAAAATCTAAATAAATTTAAACTCTAAAGAACCATTTATTCAAAATCAAATTACAATGAACATAATTAAACTTTAAAAAGCATAGGAAATGTAACATATTATATCTAAAGTAATCTTAAAAATTATGTATAAAGGACTATTATAAGGAAGACTTTGACTTCTTGTTGAAATTATCATGTTATGTTTAACTATGTTATTTTTATTCTAAAAATTATAATATATATATATATATATATATATATTGCATAAGGTGTTCGGTATTCAAGACAGTGAACATGAAAAAATATGATAATATTTTCAAGCATGTTTATATCAAAATCCTTTTATACAATATACACTATTTTGGTCCATCACATTGTGTGGGTACTCTTAGGTAGAAGTGTACGATTTCCCTCCATTTATATGGTGATTTTTTTTCTTAAATTTGAAATTAAAATAATTTAGATTATTAATTTTCGTTTCTAAGTTATTAAATGGTTGAATTTGGATTCTGACATTTTAAAATTGAGGTAATGGTAATTATTTCATCCAATTGTGATAAAACGACGTTGACTTGTTGTTTTCTCGACAATATGAAAAATAGCATGTAGTCATCATATAGGACCCATTCGCTGGAAAATTTAAACATTATTGATAGAAAATGCAACATTGCATTAGTTTTTAAAATTAAAAGATGAGATTGAAAGTTTTAATAGTTGAAAGACCAAAATGATCTAGTAAATAATTAATAATTTAGTCAATTTAAATCTTTGAAAGAATTCAACTGTTTTTTCTCTTTCAAATGGGGATATATCTTTTAATAGCAGCTAGTAAATCTTCAATAACATGCTTAAATGAGTTTAAATTTTCCTTAATAAATTATTTCATAAGCCTATATTGCAAATAAACTAATCTCATAACAACTACAACTATTATGTAAATATCACATGTTAGTTGATAAAAAAATAGCTTATCACACATGAATTGATTCCATTCCGTTTTGGCGGCTATTTATTTTATGCTTGCTTTCAATTTGCATTTTTATATAGTTTTTGGAGGAAAACGTAAATTACGTATCATGTACTTGGAATTATTATTTTAATGAAATGAATTGTCATTTTTAATTTAGGGTTGGGTTCAGATCACAGATTTTCTTTCATAACTTCTTTACCTGGTGTAAAAAGACTTGACTTTAATCAACTTAAAAAATGAATAAACCTTAGGCAATTTAGTTTTTATCATATTATTGATTAAAAAAAAATATCTGCAATTTAATCTCTAGATGTTATTCACTTGATAATGTTTTAGTCTTCAATATTAAAGAACAATTTTTGCGCTTTAGACGAACTTTAAAATATTACTCTATTTGTAACTATTTTTACGAAAAAAATATAGAACTATCTTTTTATTTAATTGAACAACTCATATCATGTATCATGGCGGTTACATTATCCTAAACATAACACATTGAAACATTTAAAGAATATTAACCATTTTTTTTTATCTTGAATGACAATAGTTAGAATATACATGAGTTTTCTAGTGACTTTGTACTATAAAAAATTGGATTGTATCATTTTTACCAAAAAATAATGCGATAATATGAAATATTATTAGCCTGAATGTTAATATGATGATATTTATAACTTAAGTTCACATTCTTCAGAGTAATTTGTTTCTATGTACATAATTAAGGAAACTAAAAATTTCTTAATGCAGTACATTTGAAAATTTTGAAATGAAAAAAATACATTTTTTTTTAATTACATCCCACTAATTAAATTGAATAATCATTCACGTAATTACTACTAATGCTAAAGGACATTATCATAAGAATTCCCAAGTAGAACGTCTAATTAAATATTAACTAATTAATACAATTATTTAAAGATGTTTATAATATGTTTGGGATTTTAGTTTTTGTAATTGATATTACCTTACTAAGACCAAATTTGCTATGACAAATAAATACAAGATCCAACTAATCACCCCTAATAATGCATCCAAAGAAACAGGAACGAAACCTAACACTATTCTAAATACAAAAACTTTAATTGCTTTTAATTGTTTTAAAGGTAAAAAGAAAGGTAGTACCTACCTTTAAACCTTAGTTTGTATTGATCGTGAATTAAACATTAAGTATGGTAAATTAACATAATAGGGAATTTAATAAAGAACTGAGGAATGACTTATTAAAAAGATAATCATTCCTCTCAAAATTACAAATCAAACAAGTGAAATTTAATTGCGTGCTTTTATTGAATCCTGGCAGTAACATTGGTATATTTAAAATTTTTCATTTTTGTTGGATTTTTTTCGTAATCAATATAATTCACCACTTCAAACAACATTTAATGAATAACTAAATTGATTGATTAATCATCTCGTTACTAGGCTTGTCAAAGGATATTTTATTATTATAGAATGAAAACAAATCCCAAGTATTAACGTCTAATTATATATTAATTAATTAATATAATAATTTAATATATTTGTAAACACAGTTATGATATGACTATATTTTTTGTTGCTGATATTATATATTTTTTAAATGTGGTATTGATAGAGCTATTCATCGAAAATAATAATTATTTTAAATATACTATGATCATAGTACACATTTTCCAGAAATCATGATTTATTCCATACTCAAAGCTGCATAATCACATCAAATCCAATAATTTAGTAAAAAGATGTGTAGGTAATTTTTTTTATCAGCAAAATGGAATTAATTAAAAAAAACAGAGCATCTGGGATGTCTAACTCTTATATAAAACTTGCAAAAACAATGATATTAATGTAGAAAAATGATAGTACATTACCTTATTTTTCTTTATATTGAGAAAATATCAAATAGTTTTATAAATTACTCGCAAAACAACGACTCAATTAGTGTAAGAATACATGGTTTACTTTGTGTAATGTTAAGAATTGAAAGGCCGAAAACGGTTAAGGCCCAGTAGAAAAAGCCCAAGATTTGAAATAACGAATTTCGAAGTGAAATTGAATCTACGTTGGTCCCGCGCATAGCGGGATTTGAAATTCAAAATGAGCCGTTTCATTTTTTTGGCAGAGAGGAGAGAGATAGAATCCAGGAATTGAATTTGATTGAGATTCAGAGTTTTGGGGAGATATAAGCGCCTTTTTTTCAATTTCAAAATTTGCCAATTCGGTCTTCTCCCAAACCCTTGTTCTTCTCTTCTTATTTCCTCTCGCCAAACCCTAGCTCCTCCTCCCAACACCACCACGGCACCACCCTCTCCCTCCGCCCCCATTCAGCCATGCCCCAATCACGTGACCGTCGCGTAACCTCCGTCGACCTCGCTGCCGCCTTCGCTCGCAACCGCGCATTCTTCATCTACAACGACCCTCCGCCGCACCGAACCCCTCCAAGAACTCTGCCCCGGGGACGCGCCCGTGCTTTTCTCGGCTCCGAGAACACTCCTCCCTCCACGCGACGCGCAAGGGGGCGCGTTTCTTCACGCTCTCTGCTACCCGCTTGGTACCCCCGAACACCACTCCGTGACATCACTGCCGTCGCTAGGGTAAGTGGAAATTAAAGCGCCGTCGTTTCCCGTTCTTTGTTTGAATCTTTTGTTGAATGTTTTCTTTATGCGTTGTGGTTTAGGCTATCGAGAGAAGGAGAGCTAGGTTAGGGGAAGTCGAAGGCCAGCGAACTGAAAGCACTGTTTCTACGGCTGATCAAGTAGTTCTAGAACCTTCCGAGACTGCTTCTGCCTCCGTTGCCTCTTCCTCGAAATCTCCGAAGTCTGTCGGAGTTAAGCTTCGAACACCTCTGGGCTGCAAAGTGCCCAAGATCTACCTCGACATTTCTGAATTACCCGAAGGGGAATCAGAATCCCTTACACCCCAGAAAAAGCTATTGAACAACATTGACCAAGTTCAGGAGGCTGTGCTTGAAGAGTTGAAGAAGCTCAAGCGAACTCCCAGCGCGAAGAAAGCAGAGAGGGAAAAAAGGGTGCGCACGTTGATGTCCATGAGGTGAAATTTCAATTTTATGCAGTTTTGATTCCGATTGCGACAGGATTTGGATTATACAGAGGCAGAACAAGGGTATTAGAGTCATTTTACTCGATTTGGTTGGTTCGCGCAACAGTGTTTTCTGTTTGCTCAGATTGGATCTTCTTCTCGGAGGTGCAAGAAGGATATTCTTTATAGTTTTGATCTAACTTCTTGGTTAGAAATTAGGACTTGTTTTTAGCAGTGTTGATAAATAGCATGCCCCCTTGTTCTTTCCATCATTCTTTGATGGTATTGGGTCGGTGTTGTAGGTGTAGCTGTGAGTCCCAGTCTCTGTACATATTTCCCATATCTTCCGATTTGGAGGTTTCACCATTGTATCATTGGTTAAACTGTTCAGGAAGTGCATTGATTCTTTTTTGGCTTCAATTTCTTTCCTTTGCCATCAATTTTCTTCCATCAAGTTACCTATTTTGCTCGATTCAGAAACTGAAATCTGTTTGGACCATTTTGACAAATGGCTGGTTAAATTTAAAAGATTTGTAACAGGAGTTACGAATATAACGTCTAACTGATTTGTAACGTTAGGTAACGGATAAAATTATTGAAATTGAAATGAGAGGGGGGAATATAACGGTATTCTAGTAGTATTTTAATCTATTTTGACTTTAGAATTAAGCTAGAGTGAAATTTAATTTGAGTTAGAAAATAATGATATTTTATAATTTTTAAACCAGTTAAAATTGAAGGTAAACTTTGTTTTTGATTGAATTTGAAATGAGTAGTAAACAATCTTAATGTTCAATAGAAGGTAAAAAAGTTAATTTCATTGAAGCGAAAGCAATGGAATGTTTACATTGGCATTGCTTCCAAAGGCGGTGAAGCAACGGTGGGAACCGCTTCTGGTTCTCGTTTTCAGGACTTTGAAATTTTATCCTTTTCTGAACTGTCTTTAGCATAACTGTTTTCAAAACCGTGTTAATAATTGAATACGTGAAGGCATTAATTAATGATTCAGCAGTTCTTCCCCTTTTCTGTTACAAAAATGTATCATAATTTTTGTTGAGGAATTTAATGTTTTAAATACTTGTCACTGATTTAAGATTAAAGTAGCTTAATCCAAATGATTGTAGAGACGCATAATAACCTACTATTTATTTTTAACCCACCATCAATATTTTTAAGTACGTCATAAGTTTTTTTTTTTTTTTTAGTTTGAATGAAGTTTCATGCTTTTCCTAAATTTAAATTAATGATTTAGTACCTATAATTTGAGAAAAAAAAAATTAATCCTTCATATAATAATTTCAAATTATTTACATACATAATAATATTTTATATATTTTATTATTATATGATATTTAACTTCATATATTGCATTTATACTTAAATATAAATATTAATTAAATATCATTTAATAACAAAATGTAAAATATCAGCATAATACCATAGTGATAAGGGATAAGTTTAAAATAGTGAATTCGTTTTGAGTTCCTAAGAATGAAAACTTAGTAACAAAATCAAGAAAGATTATATACTTTATTAAAAGCAGTTTAATGGCTAAAAAAATAACTCGAATTAACATTACAGTGTATACTGGCATAAAGTTATATGAAGATATTTTAATCCTATGCCAACAACTTGTTAGATTATCTGTTTTATTATCAAGTGTAATAAATTAAAAATAATAAATTGTATTTATAAATATTGAAATATTTACTAATTTTCAATTAACTAATTGTAATTTATTTCTTACATTTAACTTTTTTTTTTCATAAATCTTATATTTGTTTTATTATCAAATATAATAAATTAAAAATAATAATTCTTGTTCAAGAATATTGGAATCTCTTCTAATTTTAAATGAATTAATTGTAATTTATTTCTTTCATTTAACTTTTTTCATAAATTTTATATTAATTATGTGTCATTATTAGTGAAGATTAACATTTGACTCATTTTAAGGATTGTACTCTAAAAAAATCTTTGAACTATAAGGTCAAAGTAGTTATTTGTATACTGTATATTAAACAAATACATGTACCTTACTATATTTATCAATAATATCATACTATCATACCATAAATAGATATCAACTCATCAACCTCTCTCACAACAAACATCTCTACAATCTATTAGATTCATACTTTTCCATCATTGTACATCATTTGAGTATCTTTATCTTGCTTAAGTGACTTTGAATCCTTATCCAAATGCAAACATTCTTATTGCAATATTATATCACTTTGATATAATCAACCATGGATGAAAGATGATTGATTGATTTCTTTCTCGATTAACTAATCTCTTGCTGCTTAATTGACTAACTTGAGAACAGAAAGTTAACTGAGTACCTCCCTCACTCAAACATGCACTTATTGTTTGAGTGACTAGTGTTTGAATGTCATTTTAATGTTTGAACGATAATACTAGTTTATGTAACTTAAAGACTTTCAAAATATCAAACACAATCTCATTAATACCTAAACAACAATACTTACGCTTGAGCGTCAACACGCAGTGTGAACTCACCAATTTTAAAATCTCGTTAACCATTACCCCAACTCAATGCTTAAATGATCTCTTCTTACTTGAGAATCATTGGCTCCGTAAAAAAAGATAATTTATTTAACCTTTGTCGCATTCAAGCTTCAATCTTTAATTTAAGTAGTATATACTTTTTATTTGGACATCCATTTGTTATTTAAGCAACATTAAGTAGTGAATGCAATAATGACTTGTTTATTATGTATTATTATATCAAAGAAATACATCATAATAATTCTAACTCATATGCCACTTCCCAAACCATCAATTCCAACTCCTAAATATGATTATCTCAACATCTTACTTTATAAAGATCATGTTTCAAACTCCTAAAATCTGTATATAAGATTGCATAATCATATATTAACCTATAATCCATTCTTAATCACCTTCAAAATACAAATATCTGAACATTATACTATTAAATAATATATACTTAAGTCTCCTTAAAGGTGAACCATCCACTATCAAAACTTACCCAATATACATAAAAAGAAACTCAATTATGATTTCTACCTAAAATCCCTTTATTATCATCATCTCTCATTTATCATATGCCAAAGAGAAAAAGAAAAAAACTTAAATCCTTAGTACATAACAACAATTAGCTTGGTCAAGAATGTAATAATTATCCTAATTATCAAGTACAATGATGTAATATATTTGAATAAAATAACTTTTAACTTCAAAATTTTATAAAAAAAAATTAGAAGTAGTGTTAAGTGTGTATTTAAAGAATATAAATCATATCTATTAAAAAAAATCTGATTAAATACAAGGACATAAATAATTAAACTAGTATTTTTTTTCTATAAAGCTAAATTATTTTACTATTTATAGTGTTAAGTGTGTATTTATCGACTTTGTTAATGATTAGTCTTTATTAAAGAATATAATATGTTATTACTTTTAACGAGTTTTTCTTTTATAATTCCTTCTTCTTTTAATAATATTTAGGTATAAAAGGATCCATGACATGAACGAATTAAATTAGTTTTTGGTTCTTAACTATTAATGAAAATTAGAATTAGTCAATCTAATTTAGTCATGATTTTAGAAATATATGAATTTAGTCATTTTAACAAGATTTTGTTAGATTCACTTAACGTTTCAAACACATCTCATAATAACATTTGAATTATTTACACCGTTTGACACATTTCAGATTTTGGTTCAATGTTAACTGAAAAACTTGTTTACAACGTCAAATAAACTTAATAAAATTTGGTTAAAATGAATAAATTCACTTATTTTTAAAAATGATAACTACATTGATCTAAAATTTTAAAAATTGACTAATTTCAATTTTCACTTAAAAGAGACAATAAAATATTTAACTAATTTATTAACTATATGTTTAGGTTCTTATAAATTACTCAAATTTTCTTTATATTTAACTAACAACTAAATTTCCATTTATTATCGATTCATTACGAACATTATCATTTCAATTTAGCACACACCCAATTAAATATGTTTTTCTATAAAATAAAAACAGTATGTATTATTCCAATAGTACAAATAGTAATGAATATTCCAATAGTGGAAGAGGAAAAGCACATATGTGTCAGAACACTGAAATGTTTTCTTAAGGATTCATGTGAGTTGCTTAATTGTTTCAACGGTGTCATTTCACATGTAATGGATCTTGGTCAGACAAATTGTTAACTAAAAAATATTTTTTAATAGAAAGCATCGATCATGAATATTTAAAATAAGGAGGAATCAAATAAATAAATAAACAAAATCAAAGCAGAATAAAAAAAATCATGGTTCTTCCACATCTAAGTGATGGCGTGAAGCTTCATCATGCTAACATGTATCCTGCTCTTTAAAAAAAGTATGTAGATAACATAAAGAACTAGTTTTCGGAAGGTTGAATTAACGAAAGAACTAGTTTTTTTGAAATTGATAACAAAATTAAATTACTTTTTTAAATTCTAATTAAATTATTTTATTTTATTTGATTGAGTATTCTACACTTTTATATTTTTATTTAAGTATTTGTTATTTAATTTTTTTTATTAATTAAGTGACATGATATTATTTCATTCTATCATTTTTCTTATTTATCTCGACGTCAAAATAAATATTAGATTTTATTATTAACATAAAATTATATTGTTTTCAATATATGATAAAACGTGTAAAATAACAATGTTATTATGTTCTTCGATTACTTTCACTATCACTTACAATAATAAAAAAATAGTTGTTATTACTATTATTGATATATCTAACATCGATTATCTTTTATTATCGTAATGTTTTCAAATGAAAAACAATATAAGCTATTTGTCATTTTAGATTAATTGTAATATTATTTTATGTCAATCATCAAATCCTACATCTACAATATATGAAAACAAGTAAAAAAAATAATCTACACGATAATAATCATGTCATAACATTACAAAAAACATAAACACCATATGTTCTATTGATTTTTTTTTTTAAACGTAATATAAAAATAATTTAATAAAATCACAATTACAATATACTTAATTAAGTTTTTTTTAATAACCTAATCAACAGCTTTAGGAATAATAGTGTGATGTTAAAATATAGAGACAATATTATGAAACCCTTTAACATATTATAGAAATTATTTTATATTAATTTAGACATGCATAATGATAATGAAAAAGAAAAGTGTCACAATTATTATTTTTAAATAACATTGAATATTAGTATATTAAAATTCGTACTTTTGCAAACATAAGGCCCATTCAGTAAATGATTATATTTTTATCTGAGATATATTAAAAAATAAATTACATAATAATCAGTCAAAATTTTACTCACAATATCATATTTGATATCTTGAAAATAAATTATATCCGTCTGATTAAATTATAAGTTCTTAAAATATATATTGCTAAAAGGTAAACTATTAAATAAATAAATAAAAATATTTAAAAATAAAAATAACGGTTTGTAGTTTATGAAAAGTTAAAAATAAACTCGATTGCTTTATTTATATAAAATAATAAATATCTTAATTTAATTACACATTTAAAATTAATTTAAATATTTAATTTAATTTTCAATACTTCATTCCTTTAACCTGAACAATAAGATTTTAATTTTTTATATTGTTTAAAGGAATTGTTCAATCACTTCTTCATTTGTTTCTATAAATGGTAACAAATTTATAAAACTAGATTCATTCTAATTTTAATCTTATATTTTTATAACGATTTTTCTAAACGAAATACAAATTTTACTTCGATTAAGATGTTAGTAATAAGACGGCAACGACGTAAAACGACGATGGATTTCGATCTCTCATATTTAACAAAGAAAAAATTTATATTTATTTTTATATTCAAATTTAAACATGTCAAATTAAGTTAATTCAACTCATACATGTCGGCTTACCATAAGCCGGACTAAAATTGAGTGAGCACAACCTAACACATTTTATGGTGAGTTAGAACTTTTGCAACCTGATTCAACCTACAAGGAGTTGGTGGATTAAGTGGGTTGGCTCACCAACCCACATAAAATTGAAAAAAAATTATTTATTTATTTTTAAGTATTCAAATATTTAAATAATTTTTAAAGCAATCTATGAGATGAAAATCACAGTAAAGTAAAGAACCAATGTCATAAATATATTATGAATTGTTTTCAAGAAAGTGTTCATATAGTCTAAGAAAACATGGCTAATATTAAATAATTTTTGTTATGATATTCAACAAAATATAAATAAAACATTACACATTTTTGTCATACTAATTTAGAAAAATTTGTTCATAAGACGATTGTTTGAGTAATTTAGTATAAAGATAATAATTAAAGATCAAAGTATCAATGTATATAACTTGACAATCAAATTAATTAAACATTCAAACTATACGAATATTATTGGGCAACGTTCTAGCATTTAAGAATATGAAATTGTAAACCAATATAACCAGGAGTAGTAAATAATTATAATAAAAAAATTTAAAAAATTACAAAAAAAAGTGTTGGTGGATTAAGTGGGTCAACCCACCTTCAACCCAGTTCGAACTCGTTTAACCTGTGGGTTACGTGAGCCGAGTTCAAATCAACCCACTTATAAAAAAATTGGTTTTTTCTACCCCAAACCTAGTTCGAACCTGTGATGAGCCATGTTGGCTCATGGGCTGGAACCCATTTTAACATTTCTACCCAAACCCAACGGATATCGTGTTTCTGTCTTATCCCCATCGGATATCGAATATATATTTGTACTTGTACCTATACTCTCTTTCTTGTTGTTTTAATATCAATAAATTAATTTTTATAGAATAATAAAAAATTATGGTAAGGAAAACATAATATTTTAAATATTCAATATTAAAAGGAGTGTTGTTTCTTCAATATCAAATATTTAGAAATAAATTATATTATAATTATATATATTTCATATTAGAATACCATATTAAATTTAATGAGAAGCAAAATATTTATTAAATTTTCAAACATTAATGAAACCTAGTTGATAAAATTTAAAAATATTTTGAAAAAAAAATTAAAAGAAAAATAAATATGCAAATTAAAAATTATTTTAAATAACTATTTACTTCAATTTTTTAAATTCTAATGAAATTTATATTTTTTATATACTAATAAAAGGTATATTACATCACTTAATCAATCTCATACAAAGAACAAAAATTAAACAAATAATAAAATTTTAGTATCCAACCGAAGACAAATACACTTCTTAATTTAAAATAATTATTTCATTTTAAGGACATTTGACCTCGGTTGTCTTCCAACCAAAGTCAAATGTCCTTTTTAGTTTGAGATGATTATTTAATTTAAAGGGTATAATCTTAGGTTAAAATATGAATCGAATCATAATATCGACTTTTGGGTTTCGGTTGATAATCGAAACCAAAAGACCACATTTTTTATCTCACCTGAATAAGTCTTGATTTCTTTGAGAATCGAAGTCCAATATAAAAAATAATCGTAACCAAAACTCTTTCCTGCATTGATGGTTAGTCAATAATTTATGCGAAGAATTTCAACGTTTGAATCCAATTTGATTAAAATAAGTATATTCTTTGAGTTTAATAAATAGGAATGGATATAGTTACCAACAAACTCTAGATCCGAGTATAATAGAAGAATCCTAACTTTTTCAAGATATATGTTAGAAAATTATAGACTTATAGTAAAGTTAAGAACCTGGGAATTTGAAACTTGAGTAATAATGGAGATGCAACAATACCCGTGCTTAAGAGAGCTAGAAAGTCACACCACAATGCAACAATACAAGGTATAAAAAATGCAACCATCAAAAGCAACAAACTAAAAAAATGACAAAAAATCAAACAAAAAACCAAATTGAAAAATGGAAAAAACACAAAAAAAAAAGAAACCAAAAAATGTAAATTAGAAAACTTACTATGTGCAAAAAATTGAGGTTAGTTCAATGATGGAGTGCGCGACACAACGACAGTGTAATCAGGGGTGAAATATGATGATGGTGGCAAGAAACTGCCGTGGGGGCAACACCACTGGCATGGTTCTTGGAAGGAAAACGAAAAAGACGAAGGAAGTCATCTCCTCTGCATAAGTTTTCTGAATTTTAACTCCAAAAACACATTTAGGCCTCGCTTATTTAGAAAACCAAGGTCTAAAGGCGAAACTACCTCAGTTATTATTAAAACCAAGGCCTAAATGGGTGCTTCCAGTAGCAATTTTAAAATTTTAACCAATTTTAGGCCTTGATTGTTTAAGCACCGAAGCATATGCCACCATTATGCTTCAGTTATACAGGAACCAATGTCATTTTACATATAAAATAATTAAAAAAAGTGACAATTATGTAAATTTAAGAAACTTAATAGCACTAGATTTGAAAAACCCGACACATCTAGGATTTTATACTTTAGTTTCATAAGGATCGAAGCCTAAACTTATATATTCAAACTAAAAATAGAAATTTTAAAAATTTTGAAACATTAAACTTTACTTATTTTACTTATTGAGGAATCAAAGCAAAAAATCTTTTCTACCTCAATTATTATGACAATCGACATATAAAAATTTATTAAAATTGCAAAATTGTAACTGTATTCTTTATACTTTGTTTCCACCGGAAACATTTAAAATGATTTTAAATCCCAAATCTACGAAACAAACAAGTTATCATAATAAATTGACAACAATATACATATAAGAGTTCTACAAACCGTTTTTATTCATATATCTACATCTGTAAATCTACGTCATCAAGAACAAACCCAATACTTCCAATTTAATATCACAATCCTATTTTCTACATTAACTACTTTGCCCAATAATATATCGCCCAATAATATATCATATATACGCAACCGTCAATTTGAAAGGATATAATATGATATTTCCAAATTTATCACAAATATATGGCTATGAAATTAAGTTGATTTCTCTTCCTTCTACATACATACTTAGTCTTTCAAAACACTCGTACGGAAAAATAAAAGATTTAGAAAGAAAAAAATTAATTTACCCTCAGAAATGTCATTTCGAAATTTTGATAAACTATACTAATTTATTTTCTACCACCTTACATACAGTGTATTATAATAAAGTTTTTTCAGAAATGATATACGTTTACAAGTTTTAAAAAGAGATTAAATTATCATGAATTTTATAATATATAAATTAATTTAAAATAATAAAACAATCATTTCCATCTATTTTATATCCTTTCATCTAGAGATGGCAAATAAACCCGTCCCCGTGGGTATTGTCCGAACCCGTCCCCGTTTTGACGGAAAATCCCCGCATTGACTGGGTATGGGTATGGGTATGGGGAATCCCCGACTTTTTCAATTGGGTATGGGGATGTACATATCCCCGCCATATTACCCGTCCCCGTTTAAATTATTAAAATATTCCTAATTAATTAAATAACCACATATATATATATATATATTATTTTTTATTTATTCTAATTATTT
>Ga0214545_1007533_pt1 | contig 18093 bp, 13 predicted proteins | sample CNSS4metaG_FD_160064 | JGI IMG/M metagenome (GOLD analysis project Ga0214545, IMG submission 160064) | Root nodule microbial communities from cowpea collected in UCLA plant growth center, Los Angeles, California, USA - CNSS4 | ecosystem: Host-associated > Plants > Roots > Nodule | place: USA...
CTAAAAGCTTAGCCCTCCATGGCTTTGATGGAATACATGATGATATAAAGGAAAGAAAATAAAAGAAAGAATGAGAGATGTGGTGGAGACGGTATCTGCCAAAACCAGAGAGTTCTAAGTGTCTAAGTTGTATATTGTCTGTTGTTTCTGCTCCCTTAAGTCTCTTTATATAGGCTTCAACTGTACTTTGGGCTTTATCTATCAGTTGCTAAAATCTTTTATTTTTATTTAATTAATTAGCAACTTAATTCCTGTCCAATTTCCAATTCTGCCCCTCTCATTTAACCACTTTTGCAGTTTTGACCACAGTTGACTGCTGACTTTGACCAGTTGACTAGTGTTGACCAGTTGACCAGTTTGATTGTCCTATCAGATGCTGACACGTGGCAATGCAGATTCTCTCTCCAGAATTAGGGTTTCTCTCACACTTTGGCTGCCAAGGTGCATTGACGGCGGCTGCTGTCGTTTTCTGGCGAGGTCTTCTTTTCCGACGAGGACAGGTGCGTGAACGAACGACGTTGCTGGAGGTGTTGGTGCTCCGGCGAAGTGCTTCGCAGTGCAGGTTCGTGGTGGCGCAAGGTGCAGATCTGCAATGCACGTTTCTGGTTCTAGCTCTCGGTGGTTGCCAAATGGAGCAGGTGCAGGCGCGGTGCGGAGAAGATGGTGGAGAGAAAATGGAGGTGTTGCATCGCGGTGGCTGAACGCTCGTGGGAAGAAGAACTCGCGGTGGTGGTGTTCAAATTGGTTGTTGCTGTTGCTGCATAACTGCCATGGTGGTGCGTGAACTGTGGTGGCGCGAGTGAAGAAGATGCGCGTTGTCACGGTGCTGATGGTGGCTAACGAAGATGCGCATGTTCGTGGCTTCACCGGCGAGAAGGAAGATGGTGTGAGGTGCGGAGATGATGGTCGCGCACTACGGTGGTTTCCGGCTTGGCGATGGTGCGTCATGGTGGCCGGCGAGACGTGAAGGTGTAGATGCGGCGTGGTTGCAGGTCTGTGGTGGTGCGGCGGCATGAAGAGGTGTGACGGCGACTGTGGAGGTTGGAAGGAGAGGAGGAAAATTAGGGTTAGGGTTTTATGTGTGAGATGGAGGAGATGATGACGTGGCAAGATCTGAGTGGTCAATTTGGTGAGTGGAGGATTATGACACGTGGCTTGTTCTGGTTGGCTAATTTTAAAAAGTGGGGATTGCCACATGGCATGATCTGGTTGAGTGGAGTTTAAGTGGTAGGAGGGGTGCAACTTAGTGAAAACTGGGGGTGCACAACAGGTTTTTTGGTGGTCCACTTTAGAAGGAGTGTGCAAATAAAATCTGGGGGTGCATTTAGCTCCTGATTTATTCTTTTTCAGAATTTCCTGATTTTGGATTTATTTTGTAACTTTGAATATTTCAAATCCACACTATCAATGACCAAAAATAAATTCCAGCTGCATTAACAAACGTTAGAATATCCAATAATATTTTATGCAACTAAAATCAATTTTTACGCCACTTTTACCAAACTTACTCAATAAATCCAATAATCACAAATCCTAATTAAATCAATCTTTAAGCACAGAAAATTCAATTAAATCCCCAAATTTAAATATTAAATGAGGGCAAAAATTTGAACTCATCAACAGTATTTTAAACTTTAACTTAAAAGTAGTACAATCTAATTTTACGATTAATAATCAAGTTATTTTTAGTTTAAAACAGTACATTTAACTTAAGTATAGTACAATTAAGTTATTTTTGCCTAGCACTACTCAAAAGGAGCACTACTCAAAAGGCAATAGGAGTGGAGTACTCTCAACATTAGGCGTCTATTGCTTAAAATTCAAGAGTGATTACAATAGCCTAAAATTTAGGCTTTTATATGAAAGTAAATACACATAAGCACTCTTAGCCCTTGAATGAGAAAGAAATTCAATCTTGGCTGTGGAAGATGGCTTGGAGAAGGAGTAATACTCACGGCCATTGGATGATGTCTTGAAAAAGGAGGAAGCATTCCTAGCCCTTGGATCCGTGAGGTGTAGGAAGGAATGTTGACTTCCACTTAGTCCACCTTAGACCTTTGGTAGCTCATGGAAAAATCTCCTATTGGGTTTAGTCAAGCCCAATTTAGCAATTCAACTACACATTGTTTGACTTATTATTCTTGAAAACAAGGCCTAAACAATGGGCCAATCTTATTGTTATTCTACTACTCTTTGATAAACCTCTTCAAATCTTTACATCTTCTTTGGCCCATTTGAAGAGTGTGAGAAGCCCATGTGGGTTTGGGCCATCTTGAATGAAGTCCAATTAGATCTTTTTGAGCATGTCCCTTGTTATTGGGTCTTTTGATGAGCTTGGGCTTAAAGGTGTACCTTGGCTTGATGTTGTACTTGTTAGAGTCACATCACCTGATCTTGGTCTTCATCTCAATTCATCTTGGACCTCATCTCTTATTTTTGATACTGATGTTGATTGGGGTGGGTGCCCTAATACAAGATGTTCTACCTCGAGTTACTGTTTTTTTAGGTGACAACTTGGTGTCATGGTTCTCTAAGAGTCAATATACACTCTCTTGGTCTAGTGTAGAGGCCGAGTATAGGGTGTTGCTAATGTGGTCTCTAAGTTGTGTTGGCTTCACAATTTGTTATTGAAATTGCATTGTCCGGTTACCAAGGCTACTTTTTTATATTATGACAATATTAGTGCAATCTATTTGTCGGATAACCTTTTGCAACATCAACGTACTAAACATATACATATTGAGATGCACATACATTTTGTACGGGAAAAGATTGCACATGGTCAGGTTCGAGTTGTTCTTGTGCCTTCACGATATCATATCGCAGACATCTTTATAAGGGACTTCCGCATTTGTTGTTTGATGATTTTAGGGACAATTTCAGTATTTGTCGTTCACCTGTTGTGACTGCGGGCTGTGTTAAGATGTTAAGATATTTGCAAATATATTTTGTTATTGTATTTTAGGTAAGCATATATTTAGTTTATAATTAGTTTCCTAAATATATGCCTTATATTATTAGTTACCTAATTAGTTTTCTAAGATTACGACTTGTACAGTGTATTTATTCCAAGTCATTGAGATCAATTGAGGAAAATATTCTTCCTATAAACCTCGATAAACATAAATATAACTTTATTAGATTTAATTAAGTTTTTGGTAATTTTGTAATGATAAAGGTACTCTCTTCGGGTGATTTTTACAAACTTTTGGTTGTATTTTAGTTTGACGTCGGTTCATTACTTGTGACACGGGACTATAACACCAAGAAAAAACGATTGAACAACAACTTGATAAGGGAATAATAATCTAAATGCTCAAAGGTATTACGAAAGAACCTAAAATTTTGAAAACATAATTGATGTTTTGAGAACAATTTCAATGAAAAGAATTTCATTTGAATTTGATCCATATTTTACTGTATAGGTCTGTAAAAAAGTGAGACATAAAAACAATTATATCAAATGTTCTATACTGTATGTCTTTATTTTATATGTCTAAATAATGAAACTCATTTTCAAAATATAAGAATCTTTCCAACAATATCTTTTAAGATCCTTTCATTGTTGGTATGTATCCTCAAGTCAAGCATGGAGCACCATTTTCTAGAACCTCAAAACTCCCTTTGTCGCTTTTATGTGGGGATGGATTAACACACTTGCCCTTAGTAAATAAAAGCAATTTTAACAAATTAAAAGAAATCCCAAAAATATTTGGGTGTGTCGTCGAGTCCATTGAAAACATAATGTGATAAACAAAATTAATAAAATAAATAATAACACTCGAATTGAGGTAGTAGATTACAATTATGGAAATTTTAATTTTTATAAATTTATAATTGTATTTTAAATTTTATATTTTTGTATGATATTTTTTTATTAGAATTTTTTTAAAATATATAGAATTATAGTTTACTGTTGGAAAATAATTATTAAAATTATACATGTAACTTTTTTATTAGAAATTTGATATTATTGTGAAATTGTTCACAAACTCATTCAAAATCGTCTTACTACACAAATAGTAGAAAACAAAATATAATCACTAGTACTTAAAATAGTAAAAAATAAATCGAAGAAAACAAGAAAAATAAACACACATAAAAATTTAACGTGGTTTAAATGAAGAGTTAAGAACTTCAATCTACCTCCACAAAAGGAATTCACTGTATCAAACATTACAACACATAGAGTTTTCTTTCTCACTATAAAACTCTCACTCAACACAACTCAAAAGTTAACATAATACAAGGCTAAGAGATCCTATTTACACAACAATTTTGTTATAACTAACAAGTACGAGACACACATATACTCAAATTTGAATACACATGTTTAGTGCTTCTAACATATCATTGAGTGACCATTAGACAATATCCATAAGACGATGCAAATAAATTATACATGTTGTAATAGACTATATAAGATTGGGCATCTAATATTCACATACTACAAATGTATCTGCTGAGTCGTCTAACAATGTCAGGTCTCTAGAAACCTTTTAGACAAGATTATATGAAGTCAATATGCACTAATATATTTATTTTATTTATTTAAAAATAAGATAGAGATTTTTATTAAAAGTTTATAACATTAATAATCTATCCAAATTACTTCATAATCTAAATCATTAGTTATATGTGTTGTAGGAGACATCCATTATCCTATGATAGAGGTTATAACTGGGTCAAATTACAATCAAATTGTGACACTTAAACTACTACATTTTTTAGTAGAAAGAATTGTGTTGTTACCATTAATTATAATTTTTGAGAGTCAAAATAACGAGTTTGATTTTCTATGAGCAATTACTTATTTTGATTTTTTATGAACAATTACTTAGGAAGAGATTTTCACCGGGTGTATAATTATTTTGTGGTGTAGACAAGTGGATTGGGTTATAACTAAAGAGAATTTGACTCCTAGTGAGATAATTGCTGAGAGATTGTTTCATGATGTATTAATTATTGTGACAAAGTAGACCAAATCAACATTTGAATAGTAACACTTCTACTATTACAATTTAATTAATTTTAATATTCGTATATATTAAATTATAGTGAATTTGAGCATTCCAGCACACCTCTGTCTGTGCATTTGGATGCCCACTTATGCATGAGCTGGCTATTGTTTCCAACTGTTTTTGTTTAACATTTTGGATGAACCAAATTCAGTTCAATTCTAATAATGCACAGACAGTTACTGACATAAACCAATAATCAAATAGAACCCTGTGTTAGGCTCCGGGTACCGAGGTATGCATAACACCTTTTACTTAATGATCATCGATATTATCTTTTGCTAATCAATTAAAAATAAGGTTAAATTAATGATTTGGTGAAGCTTCTACTTCAAAAAGTGTTCGATGCGTCTGGATTTTTGTGACACGAATAAATATGAGCTCCATATTCCAGAATGTTACTACGGGTCTCCTTCATTCTAATATTGTCTTTAACGTAAAGTTTCAATTATATTACATCGTAATATCATGATTATGGCCTAACGTGATTTATAGTAACAGAGATATTTATACAGTTATTATGAATAATAAATAAATGTTGAAAAAATAAGGAATGTAGGAAGAGAGACAAAGGTGAAAGTTGATTATTGCGTTTCTATGTTTTTAATGAAATTTTGTAATAGAAATTTAAACAAGAAAATTAAAAGTAAAAAAAAAAATTATAGAGCCTTTGATTATGTACATTTCAAATAGAGATGACAAATTAATATGTTTTGTGAGTATTATCTAAATTCGTCTTCATTTCGAAGAGAAATTTCTGTATTGACTAAATACAGATATGAATATGGATAATACATGCTTGAAAATTCAAAAATGATATTGGATCCACAACATAGGCTTGCAAGAGAAAGAGAAAGAGACTTTTAAGATACTATAAGTCTATGATTGAGTTTACTTTTTTGACAACCGAAACCAGATTTTACATATTTTATTGTTTTAACTTGTTATTTTTATTTACTTATTTTTAGTAGTGTTTTATATATTTTAATTTTTTTTATTTCATATAAAAATATATAGATATGTGAATTAGAAAATTTGAATAGGACTATTTAAAAATCCAAAAGAAGAGAAAAGTTAAGGATTTAATTGCATCACAAAAAGGAGGTGTGAATAAATTTATAAAAATAGATAATAAAAATGAATTAAGAAATATAAATGTGTGCTCTTTGAATGAACAAGATAATAACAATATAGATATAGGTGAAAACAGTGGCGGATCTTGACGAAAATTATTGGGGGAGCCAAAATAATATACTTAAAATTTATATATTTAACATTACTATTACTAATTCAATAAAAAATAAATAGATAATTTAGTATAGTTATAACTATAAAAGAAACTACACATATACGAAGAATTATCCATTATTTTTTCATATTCTTGAACTTATCAAATTATTCAATCATAACTAAATTTTTCAGCTATTTTTTTTTTCAATATAAATAACCATATTATCTACAAATATTCATTTTCCATTTTACTAATGTGCATATATCCATTCAAAAGTCATCACAAAAATTTTATTTCATTGTTATGCAGTGACTAACTATATTGTCCTGTTTTGATCTTCACTTTTTTATCAATTTTAAAAAAATGGATTTATTCTTTTGTTTTTCATCAATATACCTATTTAAAAAATAAGTTTAAGACTAAAAAATAATTTATCACAATATAATGAAAAATTAAGAGAGAACAAAAAATTATGATAATCAAGTCCACTTAAAAATTGTCTATAAAAAATCACATAATAAATTACTTACTCTTCTATATTCATAAAAAATAACATACAAAATGTCATGAGATAAAAAATAGTGCTAAATATTAAACAAGTATTTCACTATCAAGTGAGACAAGTTTTTTTCTTTAAAAAATGGAAGAAAAGATATAAAGAATGAGAACAAAAATAATGAGTTTCAATTTAACTTTTTTTTTTCTTTGGTAACAAAAGAAATTAGGTAAAGGTGAGAGATGACTACAACATATGAAAAACTCAAAAGACAATAAGAAGAAAAAATAAAAATTATCTTAATAATTTTTTTTGATTTTTTTCTATTTATTAATATTAAATATTATAGTTTATAAAAGAAATAAAAATAATAATTAATTTAATTTTCATTAATTCTTCAATATAATACTATCTAATTTAAAAAGATACATTTAATTTAAATAATTTTAAAATATACATAATTTAAAAAAAAAAAATACATATAGCCTCGTCATTGGAGCGTTGAACTTCGTCACGATTTTGTCCTTAAAAGACGCCTTAGAGGGTGAAGGGAGGAAAAAGTATTTAAATTGCACTTAGCCTCGACTCCTAAGCAATGTGTGACTTATTGGGTGTACCACAACAATAACTATTAAAAATATATAAAAAGATTAAAAAACTTAGCCTTATTATCTATTGAAAAAGAAATGTTAAATGAAATTAATTCAAAAACTTAATAAATAAGTTTGCAAAAAAAACTCGAAAAATAAATTTTAAATAAAAGGCCTCATTCTTAAGTTTGCTTTTGGTCACCCAAACTCTAGAGCCACCCCTAAACATCGGGAAATGATCAAGCTAAGGGAAGACAATTAAGGAGTCAAAGGATGATGGAGAATGAGGAAAACTCAGTTTATCAATAGAAGCATTCACAAATAAGATCAAAGGAGAAGTTACAAAACTGAAGGGGATGGTGAAGAGAAGCACCTGTTGCATACATGGACTTAGTGGACAATAATTGATGCAAACATGAGCAGATTTAGACAGTTATCCTTATCATTATGTAATTTTATTTTTATTTTTATTTTGACTTAACTATCAAAAGGGATAAGAAATATAAATGGATTACTTGTGTTCAAAACATGGTGGCAAATTGTATTTACAACAAAAACACTATAAGAATGTCACAAATAGGACAATGACAACTCCAATGAAGATTGTAGCAATTTGGTTCACTTTTCAATTCATTTTTTTTTCAAACACATTTATTATCTTTTTCTTCAACATTACCATTTACGTTATTCAAAAGCAAGTTAGGATTTTAAGTGTTACGTTTTTTAAGATTATGATGTAGGATCGTCTTGGATATGGGGCAAATTTTGGTCTTAAATGAAATTGGGTATGAACCCTAAAACAAATGGGGAGGGGGGGGGGGAATTGGAGGACATTGATTTGGGGTTTGCGAAACGTGAGGAAAGCACGTCACTTGGAGGAGGTTCCAAGACAAGTGAGAAAGATCCGCCACTTTGAATCAGAGATTTAAAGATAAGGATTGGTGGTTCTAAGGAAAACCTCGAGACTTGAGAGCAAACTCAAATTTTCATATAACTCAAATCTGAATACAAGGTGTTTCACAAGGGTTTATATACTATGGGCCAAAACACAAAAAATCTTAACACGATTAATGGTCTGATAAGGCTCAAACATAAATATTACAATAAATTACAACATGAGTTTCTATTATGCGATTCGAAGCTAATTCAAGATCTCTTTGAAGGTTCTAGGCATGATTCCATCAATTACTCTGAAATCTATGGAACGATCTTAGTCATGCCTCCATCAAATTATCTAAAACTTTCTAAAGATCTATCTATTTTAAGCAATGCAAGAATTGTTAACTAATATTCATATAAAACGACAATACATTGAATTAAATATATTTATAAAGTTCATTCTAGATATAAATGGTTTACAAATAAATTTTGTGTTGATCCTCGAATTCTGAATTAAATACTCCAACTTAGATCAAAAAACATTTTTTTAATCCCATAAGAATCTACAAAATCAAATTTATTTGATTCATTAAAAATATTTAAAGATTGATCGACTCAAATTCTCAAGAAGACACAACTGAAAACAACAAAAATTATTTTTGTAAAAGGAGATTAAGTTTTGCTTTGTTTTTTAGAAAGGGAAGGACAAATAATATATAGATTAATATTTTCATTTATTTATAATATTTTAATATACTTTTACTTGAATGAACTTGTTCGGTCTTTTTTAGAATTCAGGTGCAATTTGTTTTTTATGGTGCAAATTTAAAAAACAAATTCACTAAAGGAAAGTAGTGCCAAAATAAGAAGATTTTTGTTAATCAAAAGTCGTGTCAAAATAGAAAGACTTTTTTATGAACGTAAAGAAAGCAAAGTCATGCCATATTGACATGATTTTGGTCTTATAATTTTAATGAAAAGTTGTCTCTAAATGACTCAATTTTAGTAAATTTTTTTTTTATTTTTTTTTTCACATTCTAAATTATTACTGTTAAAAATTTTAAAACATTAAAAATTTAGTTGAGTAATTAATAAAAAAGTAAAGTAAATATATGCGCATGAAGAAAGAAAGAAGATTTCCTTACTAAATAATAAATGAAATGAAACAACCGAAATTATTCTAATTGTCATTGTGCTCGTGTGATGAATTATGACCATTGGGCCGATATCTCCTTTTTCGCTAAGCGTGCCATTTAATTTGCATTCTCCAAAACAGGGAACTAATGTATGATAGTGTTAACTTTTAGGAAAATAATTTTTTGAAAATTAAATTTGAAAATTTTGTTTTAGAACATAAGTAACAATTTTTAAGTAGCGTTCAATTTTTCTATTTTTTCATTTCTTTATGTTTTAAAACTATTTAAAAACTATTATTTTGTATTATAAAAATAAGTTGTCAAAATATAATCGTCCTGAATTTTAATATCACTACTCAAATTTGTGAGCAATTCGGCATTTGTGGCTTTTTACCCTCTCTTAATACTATCAAGAAAAAAACAGTGTCATATTTCATTGCAATCTTTTAAAGCAGATCGAATCCATTGAAAATAGTCAAAAAGAAAAACAGGAATTTTTTGGTGTCTGCATGAAATGAACTTCCCATGCTGTTGTAGGATGTGGCTCACGTGACAGGGAAAACAAAAGGGTTTAAAAATCAGGCCCTTTCATTACAAACTAAGCAACTTCCAATCATCTTCCCTAACTTCAAATTTTTTGCAGAAACTAGGCTCTGATTTTTATAATTATGGAATCCAATTGTATCACAACTCTGTCTATAAACATCAGTGACATCTTGTTCCCTGTTGTTTCTTAGTTGTATTTCTCTTATTCTACTGTCTCCACATGTAGTTTAATTTCTCCCCTCCCTCAGACAACTCCACACAAAAGAAACATAAAAAAACTGAAAATAAAACTATTTGTCAGAATCCAACAGGAAATTTCTGCCAACCACACGATTGTAGGATCTCATTATATATAATAATACACAAGCTATATAACCAACCCCAAAAACATCTTCCTCTCCATAGCCTCAAGCCTAACTTCTTGAGAAATCTATAACAATGGCAAAGTTTCTTTTCTTGTGCTTTTGTTTAGCAAATACCCTTTTGAGTCTAACCAATGCTGCAAACCAGCCTCAAATTATTTTTCAATCTATTTCAACATCATCTTCAAACCCTCCTGCTCAGAGTCCTGGTGACCAGAGATCAGAGACATTAGAACCCTTTGGAAGGAAACTTGGTAAGCACCAACGTAATGAAATCAGGTCCTATGATACCAGAAGTCCCACACCGTCTGAAGCACCGAAAACTGAAAACAAAATGCATTCTGGTTCTGAAGGGAGCATTAACGAAAGAAGTTCTATTGAACCAGAAAATGGAGGGGTTTTGGGTTCTCATCATGGTCAGATCCATTTGACGAAGCAGCAGCACCACTCATTTGACAAATCCATAGCAGGGGCAGGAGTCATTCTTGGAGGTCTTGCCACCACCTTCTTGGTGTCAGTTTTCTGCTATATAAGAGCTACTGAAAGGAACAAGCTAGAAACAACAGCATAGAGCACCATCGAAGAACTTTTGTTTTCTTCTTTTCTTCTACCTCAATTCCTTGTCTCTGTATATGCATAGTGTAAATGGAGCTAGTGAAAAGATTAAGATTTGTTTGCAGGTTAAATTTGTTCAATTGAAAAAAAATCAGGCTTTTTTATATGTGTGCGTCAAATTTGGCCGTTAATTATAAAAATGGGTCAGTGGACAACTTCTTTAAAAATTTTGAAAAAGGTGACCGTCATTAATCATGACGACTTCTTTGTATCAATGAATGAAAGTCATTACAAGTCTTAATGAATGAAAGTCATAATGATTTTTAAATGGAACAATGTCACAATTGAAATAAAGTTGTTAAGACTCATAATAATTTTCATTCATTGTCAATTTAAAGAAGTGGTAATGATTGATGATGACTTTACATTTTTCAAGACGATTTCATTTTAGACATCGTTTTTGGTCAGTACGACATGTTCTATTTTTGTAAATATTTCGTTACCTGACTCATTTTCACATATGTAAAAAAGTCAAAAAATTTCATCACTAATAATCTATTTTGGGATAGTGTAGCTTGCTTTTCTCTTTTCTATGGGGTCATTATGGAAAGATTAGACTCATTTTTGGATTTAATTTCTCAACAATCTCTTATTTTTTATAAAGTCTTTAACTTACTTATACTTTGGTTGTTTTCGTCCCCACGGTCTTGGTCTATCATCAAGATAAATAATCAACTTTGATTCCACTCTTGGATATTTTTTTTCCAATAGGTTCATTAAGAAAAAATATGATCTAAGTATAGTGAACATAAAAAATTTACATTACTTTTAACCTAAAATCTTAAGTCATGGAATATATATTGTTATTATTGTTATAGTTGTGTTATTTGTAAGGCCCAGTTATTTCCGTTTGATTTTATTTTTATGGGCTGTCCAATTCTTAGGCCTAAGGGGAGCTGGCCCAATTCGTTTCCTGACCTAAAGTGCCCAAAACCCTAATTTGAGCTCACTTTCGTAAAAACAGATTTCCCTTCTCTTAGAGCTGCTGCCGCCTCTGCTAGGGTTCCAAAGCACACCTTCAATTCACGTTCCACTTGACTCCGTTCTTGACCCACGTAAGTGTTTCTAATCCATGCTCCTAAAATCTCTGATCCTATTTTTCGTATGTAGTGTTAGAGCTTCAGTAGTAAACACTCCCTGTTCGTTTTTCCAGCTCTGCGATCTCCTCCTAGAGGTGTGGTACTCCGTTGTTCGGTGTCGGGACACTTAAAACTAGCTCGTTCCAGGTAAGGGAAGCTAGAACCTCTCTATGTGGTGTGATTTGGCTTGTATCGTTGTGGTTTGTGGATTCTTTGAGATGGCGTACTGCTATGAGTGTCTGGACTGGCTAGAATCTCTGTTGGGTGTGTGTGTTATTAATGGGCTTGGGCTTGGGCTTGGGCTTTGTGGGGTCACATCACTCGGCAGGACCGAAAAGTATCCATCCAAAAGATTTGAAGATTGGATAAGACATGATAAAACTGTTCTTTCTGATAAAACTGCTTATTCATGGATACAAGAATATTATTAATAACATTTGAAAATACCATAGTCGTGTATATATATATATATATATATATATATATATATATATATATATATATATATATATATATTTATTTATTTATTGTCTACCTTCTTTTTTTCCATTCGTGCACTTTCTCCAATAACAATTGCAACCTTCTCCAATTCTTTATTGAAATGTATAATGCATATACGAATCCAGACCAATATAACATTTCCTCATATAGCTGTTTTATGTTTATCTGATGGAATTACATTCATTTCATTTTTTCAATTTTTGAAGAGTATTTAGACTGTCTTCATTGCTATATAGTTTTGAAAAGTTGAATTGAGTCAAAATTTCAAGACATGTTGCTAAAAGGAAGAGGTGAACATTTTTCTCAAATTTCCCTTCTCTTGATGCAACCTAGTTTCCCTTCTCTTGATGAAACCTTTGTAATGATAAATAAGAGGTAGCAAACATTGTAACAACATGTCTTACTAATTCCCTTTTATTTGTAAATTGCCTCAACAAACTTAAGGTACTAGATTGACATGTGTTACTAACTCCTCTTTGAATTGTTTTCTTTATCAGAGGAAGCTTTCCAATGTCTTCAAGCATCAAATCTATACAATGGGCAACACAAGGAGTCCAATAAGGGAATCAAGCCAACACATAATTGCTCCCACTATCTGTTATAACTTGAACAACATTTTCTTCCCCAATCTCTTCCACAAGGGAATCAAGCATCTCAAATAGTTTTTCTCCTATCTTCACAAAGTTTGAACCATCAATGGACTTGACAAACATTGTCCCTGCAGGGGAGCTCACCAAAAAGTTAATTAAGCATTGTTTGGTTTCGATCAGTCCATGCATCTGACATAATAGAACAACCATGTTTGCTCCATTCCAATTTATGATCTTGTAACAACTTTTCAGTGTACTCAACTTCCTTGTTGAGAAATGGAACTCTGATTTCATGATAACTAGGAGCGGGTAAATTAGGTTCGTCCCTATGGCATCAATCATATCTTGAAAACTTTTCAACTTCACAAGGTTGAATGACAAGCCTGCTTGGTACCAAAATCGAGCAATATATTGATGAATTGAGGCCTTCAAATTTTTGTCACATGCCTCTTTGATGTTAGCTTGCCTTAATTTTTCCTTTTTTCTCTTCTCTATTGTAGCAGTTGGATTTCTATAAAACATATCCATTGGTCCTTTTCTTCCACTGCTATTTCTCCCTTTATCATTACTAGCCGTGGAAATTTTAACCTCATCTTCACTCTCATGGTTATTATTGGTTGCAGTATATCTAGGATTGAAGGAGGAGCTGTCTGCTTTTCTCACATTTTTCGGAGTCTTGGTGCAAGCATCAACATTGCCCTTCTTTGCCATGAGATGTTCTTTTGCTCTAGTAACTCCTCCTTTCATAACTTTTCCACAATAAATGCAAATAATTGTATTTAAATTTGATTCATCCATCGGATGACAATGCTTCCATCTCGGGTCACTCCTATGGGATGTCTTGAAGGATCATTATCATTGGCCATTATGATTGCTGAAAAATAGGTATATTTTTTACAAAATAATTATAGTGAAATTAGACAAATAGAAAAAGAATAAAAAATTGAAAAAAACAACAAACTTGGCAGCCGACGACAGTGGCGGCCAGCGACGGTGGCCACTAACGGTGGGTGGCAGCTGGTGGCAGCGGGTGGCAGTGGCCGGTAGGGAAGCTTTAGAAACTTTTGGTTTTGAATAAAATAATAGTTTTTAAGAATAAAATAATGGACAATGAAGAAAGTTTGGCAGATAGGTTAGGTTAAATATGTGTTTAATAGGCCAGGCTTAGGTTTTAAAGAATAAAAATGGTAACTAAAATTAGGGTTGAAAAGTAAAATAATAAGAGAAGAGGTTTCTGCATTAGGGTAGAAAAGTAAAATAATAAGAGAAGAAGTTTCTGCAATGTTAAGTGACTGAATGTTAAGTGGCTGAAATGAGGGTGAAATAGTAAAGTAATGGAAATTTGCACATATATTCGTTGTCCACGTTGGGGAAGTAGGCTAGGCCCAATTTTAAATGTATCAGACCATAGACCATACAATTAGGTTTAGGTTTTGTTATCTTCTCCTTCTTCCACCAACCAACACACCTGCACCGTCGCTTCTTCCTCCAACCAGCATCGTCGCATCTTCTTCCTCCAACTAATACACACTACACTGCTTTCTTTCTTCTCTTCTCCATTTTTTTTTATTTTGTCCAAGATTTTCACCATGAGCACTCTGCCACCGCCACCCACCACGCACAAAGCGGCCGCCATGGGCCGCCACGAAAAATCTGATTCGCCCCCGCCTTGTTTTGGCGGCTGGTCGGAAAACCGCTACCGGTTTCCGCCATATCGGCTCCATGTCCAATATTAAACAACACTACAACAAGGCATGGGAAGAATATTCAAAATGGGTTGTCAAGAATGAATTGCCAATAGAGCATGAAAGTGGGTTATAATAATGTAGATGAATTGAGTATCATGAATGCACACACATAATGGTAGTTGTTAGTAGTAGTAGTAGTAGAACAAATGAGTCACGTCGTATTTCAATTTATGGAAACATCACTTATTGTATTTTCCAACTTTATCCAAATCATTTTCTATTGCCCACCACCTGTTGAGCGCAACATGAATAGGTTTACACCAATTCCAGGTTAAGTTTGAATTTAAGAATAACATCGATCCCATTATTATAACTTTGTTCTTAAGTATTTCTTCTCTACATTTGTTGTTCTCAATAAGAAAATAAAGATATTTTATAAGTAAAGATGTTATTGTATTTTCCAATTTTATCAAAATCATTTTCTATTGCCCACCACCTTATAAAGTTGAGCGTAACATGAATAGGTTTACACCAATTCCAGGTTAAGTTTGAATTTAAGAATAACATCGACCCCATTATTATAGCTTTGTTCTCAAGTATTTCTTCTCTGCATTTGTTGTTCTCAATAAGAGAATAAAGATATTTTATAAGTAAAGATATTATATCTCACTGCAATACTATAGATGCCAAAAATATTTTGACATTTTTGTTGCCTATAAAAAACTTATAATATGGTTTATATTATACTAGGTTTTGCTTTACTAGGTGCATTGTAACACAAATACAACGCTAACCTACAGATTGAGGTAATGTATGACATAAAGTTTTTTGTATAAGTAATTTAAATTTGTTTTGCACCATCTTATATCTCTTATTTCTATATTCACCTAATGATTACATGTGTTTATATTTAGAGATGGATAAATCTTGGATTAAGTTGCCACGTGTACCGTACCTGGCCAACTTAACCATATAAATAACGACCCTCACGTATATGCCGGAAACAACCCAAGTACACGCCTCAGGCCGACATAAACCTAAATTCATAACAAAACAGCCAACCTAGAACAGTGCACGGCCAAAGATGACGTCAGCCAACTGGAGAAGTAACCAGATCAGACCGTTCCTAAATACTTAGCGAAATGAAAGCCCCCTAACATCCAATAAGCCAACAATAATCGAACTAAGGGCCTGGGCCAAGGCCCAGGCCCACCTACAGCCCAAACTAGGGTCCAGCCCATGACGTAACCAAACATAATTAATGCTCTATAAATACACATGGACCCCAATAATTAAAGGTATGCATTCATTACTCCATTAATCATCTGATTTGACCTTTTGAAAGCTTTGACTCACTTGAGCTTCGGAGCCCCTTCTATAGTTAACCCCTCTTGGGTCCAAGCCGACATGTACTAACCGAGAAGAGGCCAACTAGGGAGATAACGGACTACATGGGTAAGGTGACGCTTGTGCCTAACTTATCTTGTTTGTTCTCTGCAGGAACAATTGGCGCCCACCGTGGGGCACGAGACAACTCCTTAGTACCTGTTTTTCTCTGAAGATGGTTTCTACCCGCAGCAGAGCTGGAGTTAATAAGCAGGCTGATGCTGGTCCCTCAAAACCCACTAACATCACTCCTGACCTAGACGCCATCCTAGACGGCCAGGCTAAAATGCAACAAGAGTTGGCAGATCTGAAGAAACGCAATGCTGATGAGATGGAGGCGCTACGACAAGAGAATTCTCGCCTCAGGCGAAAGATCGAAGCTGATCCCACCCTGAAAGGAAAAGCCAAGGAGGCGTCTGAGGCTGCAAGGTCCCCGGACTTCCACCCCATAGAAGAAGAAAGCGAATACAACCCCACCCCTCACACCTTCACTACCACCCAACAAACACCCATTCCCTCCACCCATCCCACTCACTTCCCCTCCACACAACCAGGGCACACCGCAGCCCCTACCCCTGCTGCTACCCTCCCCACCACCCAGATCCCTTACAACATACTCACCACCCTACACACTACCCACGTCCCACCTTACAACCCACATTACCTTCCGGCAACCCACATCCCCCCTCATAACTTCACCTCCACCTTTCCCACTCTTGTTAACCATCCTATCCCCCCCATCCGCTACCACCCCAATAACCCAGACGTCGCCACCCCTTCACCGACTTCATCGCCAACACCCCCTTCCTGCCTAATGGGAACCCTTCACACTGGACCGCTACACCGGTGAAACCGACCCTGATGAACACCTCAAAGTCTACATCACCCATGTCGCCCTGTACACGTCCTAGGACGCGGTCTTTTGCAAGGCCTTCCTCACCACCCTCAAGGGTCCTACTCTAGAATGGTTCACAACCCTTCCACCCTACTCCATCGACAGCTTTGACGCACTCTCCCGTATGTTCTCCACCCATTTTGCTAGCAGCCGACCGTATCAAACTACCACAATCTCCCTCTTGGGCATCAGGCAAGAACAAGGGGAACCACTCAGAGCATTAATCGATCATTTCAGCAAGACAGCCCTTCGCACCCCACACCTCAACTAAGAAATGATTCTCCAGTGCATGGCACTCACCCTACAACCTGGCCCTTTCGCCAAAAACGTCTACCTCACTACAAAAAACCTTGATTTTAGTAGAGGTTTTTTACTAGAGGTTTTAATAACCTATGATAAAAGATATAGGTAGAGAGGGTTTTCGAAACCCCTTATAAATATCTACGGTTTTTTTATTAAACCGCAGTAAAGTTTAAAATTTTAATTTTCCCCTCATTTTCCATCTTTATTTTCTTCTATTCTTTTAACCTCCCTTGACCCGTACGACTATTCGCTTATTCTATCTTCATTCCTCCTTATATCTTCAATATATCTTCAATCTCTAAGGAAGAATTCTTTTTTTTTTCAAATTCCATTTCTCCGGTTCCTCTACTTAGGGTGGATCATCCAATTGGTACTTGTTTTTCCTCTTTCATTCTTGACTTTTTAACATTGCTCTTCACTCTCCCAATTTCTAAAACCCTAGGTCAATGGTTTACAATCCCCTGTCTTGTTCAACAAATTTGTTCTTATGTTTCAGAATTGTGTTTGCTCTAGTATCTGCTTCAGAAGATTGCAACTACTTTGCATGGGTTCGTTGTTGCTTCAGGGGTTCATGGCTAGTTTACTGGTGCTTCACAGTGACAACTGCTTCACTGGTTTTGTTTTTCGCTCAGTTTATAGTGGTTTCACGAGTTCACGGGGTAGTGCTTCTCTAGTTTGCTGGTGCTTCACGGGGGGCAACTGCTTCGCTGATTTTGTTGCTTCGTAAGTTGGTAGATTTTTCATATGTTTGTCCCTTTCTTCTTTCTCTCTTATATAA
>Ga0214545_1007536_pt1 | contig 18089 bp, 8 predicted proteins | sample CNSS4metaG_FD_160064 | JGI IMG/M metagenome (GOLD analysis project Ga0214545, IMG submission 160064) | Root nodule microbial communities from cowpea collected in UCLA plant growth center, Los Angeles, California, USA - CNSS4 | ecosystem: Host-associated > Plants > Roots > Nodule | place: USA...
GACTTGTTGACTTTGATCCAAAGTTGACCTTTGACCAAGATTAGATTAACTTAAACCAACATGCTAATCCTTGTTTGTCTTGTTTTGTAGGTAATTAAGAGAAAGTAGAGCATGGCTAGGTGGCACTATGTGATTGGAGCACTTGGATGAAGTGGAAGAAAGAGGAAAGCAAAAAGCATAAAGCAAAAGCAAAAGTAGACATGTACCTTGTCTCCTTTTGCCTTTGTGGTTTATGCCTTAGAAGGTCACTTGGTCTCCTTCCTCTTTTGGCCTAGAATCCTCATGGGAATGCCTCCACCAATCATCTCCTTTCACTTGGCCAAGACTCACTCTCACATTAGGTTTAGGGTTTGCTAGTTAATCCTTTTTCATGTTTTTGTATTTGCTAAAGGACCCCTATGAACTCCTATTTAAAGGGTGCTCATTTTCTTGTAAAAGGGATGATAAAGGCGTGACTACCTCTTTAGAAGCTCCCTCAAGAAGGATCACTAGAAGCATATCTAGAGGGGAGTCTTCTATTCCATCACCTTTATCTTTGTTTTGCATTACTTTAGTTTGAATTCCCTAAGTTGGTTTATAGTTGACTTATTTTGGTTGACTTGTTGACTTTGATCCAAAGTTGTCCTTTGACCCATATTAGATTAACTTAAACCAACATGCTAATCCTTGTTTGTCTTGTTTTGTAGGTAATTAAGAGAAAGTAGAGCATGGCTAGGTGGCACTATGTGATTGGAGCACTTGGATGAAGTGGAAGAGAGAGGAAAGCAAAAAGCATAAAGCAAAAGCAAAAGTAGACATGTACCTTGTCTCCTTTTGCCTTTGTGGTTTATGCCTTAGAAGGTCACTTGGTCTCCTTCCTCTTTTGGCCTAGAATCCTCATGGGATTGCCTCCACCAATCATCTCCCTTCACTTGGCCAAGACTCACTCTCACATTAGGTTTAGGGTTTGCTAGTTCATCCTTTCCATGTTTTTGTATTTACTAAAGGACCCCTATGAACTCCTATTTAAAGGGTACTCCTTGTCTTGTAAAAGGGTTGATCATTTTGTTATAAACTTTGTGCATTCAACCACCAAATTTTCGTGAGCTCTCCTTCCTAGAAGTGAACTCACCTTTGCCTTATCTTGCTTGCAAGTGGCGGTACCATCACTCATCTCTAGGGTTTGGTTGGCTTAGATCCCCCCTATGAATGGCATGCTTCTTCCATTGATCATCTTCTTTGCTTTCCATTGTCATTGTTTCTTCTTTCATTTTGCTCTTTAAGTGTTGTTATTGTCGTGTGTGTTTAAGTTTGAATCCAACTCTCTTCTTCCTTTCATGAGCTTGGGAAATGAACCTTTACATCTAGATAGCTTGTTATCTTAATGTCTAGTGGGAATTTTCAAAAAGCTTTCTTAAACAAGTTCACCATGTTCATAACTCTAAAAGAAAACAAGTTAATCCTTCATCAATTCTAGAACTGTTTCAATCTGTTAATTCTCACAAAACAACACATATATTTCATTAATTTGTCTAGTATGAATTTCGTGCGATATGAAATTTTTAGTCAGCAAAAATTACAAATTTAACACATAGATTTCACTTAAAATTACCACTGCACCAAAAATCAGTTTTCTGGTACAGTTTTAGTCGACTAACTCTTATTTTTATGTGTCAAAATCACTTATGTTGATATGGATTAGCTTAAATTGAGTTTAATTGATTGACCCAGTTAAAGTATCCATCACATGACTGTAGTAGCAGCATGTAAGAACTATTACATCTGTTAAAATCTACTTTTCAGATTGCATTGACCATAAAGTGCTTTAATTACATGATTTCTAATATGCATGCATTAGATGTGAACTGTTTGTGAGTGGATTGTTCATAAAATGCATGGGAAACACATCACTGCATACTTTGATACAGATTCCCTCACATTTAATTGTCTGTGATTTCTTGTACTACATTGAAACCAGAAAATATGTACAATTTAACTGTAAATACTTGCATAAGCATCATCCATTGACATTCTCATTTGCTAGTAAGAGCCAAACCTACATTTCACCATGCGTAGAAGATCACAAACAACCCCCTCAAATGATGAAATCTCTACCCCACCTACTCCATCCTCTCCAAATGCCATGAATCAATGAAGGCTTGAGGTATGGTTTGAAGGCCATGAAGACAGAATTTAGACCTTCTTGATTGAGATCAATAGGAAGCAAACCATCCTTCCTAAGGTGATTCGTATGTCATGGCTGAGAGTAGAAAACTTTGGCAACCTTGAGCAACATCTCAAAGCTAAAAATATTGAAGACTTTCCTTGAGCTTTCGGGCAAAGTGTATCCGGATTTGGTGAAGGTGTTCTATGCCAACCTCAAGTTCAGCAATGGCATTCTCAAAACAAGTGTCAAAGGTGTGGAAATGGAAATCACTAGGCAAACATGGAAGGATGTGGTTGGCCTAAGGCAAAGAGATGTGCAAGTTCACAAAGGTGAAACTAGTGCAGTGGATGAATTCAACAAAGTGCAATACTTCAACCAATGTGTGCGAAATCAAGGTGAGCAAACTAGAAATTTCCATGTGGGAAGGCTTCGTGTGGAGGAAAGGTTGCTAGCTATGGTGGTGACCAAAATCATCATGCCTAGGGGGAGTAATCATGCAACCTTGAATTAAGGTGATCTTGTGGTGATGTACTGCATTCAAAATGGTGTGATGGTGGACTGGACATATGCAATTCTTGACCATATGATGAAGGTAAAAAGGCTCACGAATTTCAAGCTTCCATATGTGGTGCTCATCTCTAAGTTCATTGAGCATTTTGGTGTGGATGTGGAAGGAGAGCTTGAAGAGTCTACTCATGTTTTAACACTGAATATGCACAAGATGGGATTCAACAAGATAGGCAATACTTGGCTAGTTGAAGAAGATCAAGGTGTTAATATTGAGGTTGGAGTAAATGACCATGAAGTAGGAACTAATGGAGGAAATCAAGGGGAAGATGAACCACATCCCATGGCAATTGAAATTTATAACCCGCATGAGAATACTGGACCTACATACTCCCAATTTGAGAGAATGGTTCTCAACTAGCTTCAAGATCTCAACATGGGACAAAATGCACATCATGCATACTACACAACAAGGTTCCAAGACCTGGATGACCAGCTGCATAATGTTCATGACCTTCTCTCCAATGTCTACAACAGAGACAACCCTAGGAATGAGTGAAGGGGATGGCTCATAGGTCATGTATTGCATTTTCGTGTTGCATTTTGTGTGTCTGTTTGTCTGTTCTAATTTTTTAATCGGTTATTTTCTCATTTCAGTAGACTGATTATATTAGTTTTCAGCTTCATGATGTATCTGTTATTTCTACTTCTGTTCTAGTGTGCTTGTATTCGTATCAGCTGCCCTGATACACCCCTATGTTACTATTTTAATGAAAATTTTCATCTTTCCAAAATTATCTATGCATTTACTTTCATTTCATGAATCCAAAGGGGGAGAAAAATGAGTTAAAATGAGCAACAATGTGTTAGATTTGGAAAACCTGGAATAAATAAGCTGGAATCATATAATATTGCGAACTTAATCTAAAATCTGAAGTTAAATCATATTATTAGTGATAGGGGGAGCATATGCATATGTGATATATATGTATACTTGTGTACTTTTGCTTGGTTGTATATTTAGAATATTTATGCAAAAGCTTTTTCAGGTTTCTCTATGGATCTTAGCTCATCAATTCAACTCGAGGATGTTGGCTTCATCAATTTTGGGGGAGATTGATGGCTCAAGCAAGTTTGAAGCAAAGAATTGATAAAGCCATGTGCATGAAGATCATAGGTGTTTGATGAAGATTTATAAAGATCCATTCGAAGATTATGTTTTAGTGTGTTAAATATGAAAATAACATGTTAAGTGTAATGTCTTAGTGTTATATCATGTTGGTAAGCTATATGACATAGGTTAGATGTCTTGTGTGTCTTAGTGTGTCTCTTTTCAATCTTCAATCGACAGATTTCACTTAAGTCAAGTGAAATCAGTTGACTGTTCGAAAAATTCAATCGACTATTTTCACTTAAACTAGACTATATAAGCTGTGTTTTCGTGAGCAGAGGTGCGAATCTGACTTTTTGAGCACGAAACTTTGTCATTCTTCTATGTAAAGCTCTCTCTCTATAATACATAGCTGTAACTCGTGTTTTGAAGATCTTGGTTGATCTTCGAGACATTTTGGCTTGTGAGTAGCTTGAAGAACACATGTATGGTTGGCTAGGGACAACTACCATTAGGTTTGGATGTTCTTGTGCCTCTGATTGGTTTGCCTGATGTGATTTAAGGTCTGTAAGTATGATTCTTGCAAGGTGTGTGTCTAAATTTTTGTGTGAGTCAAAAATCTTGTGAGTTTTGTTGTTCAAAAGTGTAATCTTGGTGTGTGATTTGTAAAACTTTTGAATATAATGGAAACCAGGCTCAAGTTGTGCTGGTAAATTGGATGTAGCTCTGTGATTGAGTGAACCAATATAAAAACAACTGTGCAATTCTTTTTTCCTCATCTCACTCACTTTGAAATCTCTTTAAAAACTCAAGAAAACCAAGCAATTTGATCTTTGGTGTGATTTAATGCGTTTTTGTGTAATCTGAGGTTGTATACTTGTTAAAAATATTAATTGGAACAAGTCTTGTATGTAAAAGATTGTTGTTTGAGTTAAATTTGCGAATTCTGCATTCTGCATAAATCTCCAGTATTTTAGCCGACTGATATGTCTTTTTAATCGACTGTTTTATAGCTTCAAGAATAAATTAGTCTGTTGTTTTATATTTTAATCGACTGAAAGTGTACTGGTCTGCTGCATTTACATCAAAACTTTCCAGTTTATTTGATTCAATTGAAAAGTAGTTTAAGCTTTCGAAAAAGTTTTATAAAGCCAATTCAACCACCTTCTCCCCTTCTTGGCTAAAATCGCATTTCAAAACTAACATTTATAACAACTAATTTGTTAAAAATGAATTTCGTGTTCTTTGGGAGACGACTTTGGGTTACTTTACCCTTTCTATTTTGTTCACTACTTTCTAAACAATATTGAAGTTGTTATAGATAAGTAGTTTTAATTTCATCGCATCAACGACAATGATATCACTTACAAAACAAGATGACACATGGTTATGGCATAAAAGACTTTGTCACATTCATATGCAACATTTAAACATGTTGAATAAAAAACAATCGGTTGAAGGACTACCAAAACTTAAGTTTGAGAAGGATAAGGTATGTTAAGCATGCCATAGAGGAAAACAAACCAAGGTCTCTTTCAAACCTAAAAATTATGTTTCAATTGAAAGACCTTTTGATTTGCTTCACATGTACCTAGTTGGACATTCACGAATCATGATTCTTGGTGGGAACTTTTATGCAATGGCCATAGTAGATGACTTTTTAGGTTTACATGGACGCTATTTTGAGCAACAAAAAATGATACTTATCATGCTTACAAAAGACTTGTTAAGGTCTTAGAAAATGAAAAAAGTTCTAAAATTGTTTCTATTCGAAGTGATCAAGGATGAGAGTTTCAAAATGAAAAGTTTGAAAGCTTTTGTGAAAAACATGCAATAAAACACAACTTTTCTGCTCCTAGAACTCCACAACAAAATGGAGTTGATACATTTTGCTTTTCCTTATACTAAACTAATAATATACTTTAAGAAAGCTCTTAACATCACAAACTGTAAGGATGCTATGGTGGAAGAATTTGAGGTAATTGAGAAAAACTAAACTTAGGAGTTGATGGATCTACCACATATTAAACACACTATTAACATAAAGTGAGTATTTACAGTTAAGTTCAAACCAGATGGCCCAATTGATAAATACAAGGCGAGGTTGGTGATGAGTGCATATTTATGCTCTCATTTAATCTTTAATTTTTGATTATTAATAAAAGATGGATTAAATATATTTTTGATCCTTTAACTTTAAGTGAAAATTGGAATTAGTCCCTTTTTAAAACTTTGATCCAATTTAGTCCCTCAACTTTAGAAGTGTGTAAATTTAATCCTTTTAACCCAATTTTGTTAAGTTTATTTGATGTTTTGAATGTGTTTCATTATATCATTTGACACAATTTTGCTTCAATGTTAGCTAAGAAATGCATTCGAAATGTCAAATAGAATCAACGAAATTTGGTTAAAAGGACTAAATCCATGCATTTCTAAAGTTGAGGAACTAAATTGGGTTCAAGTTTCAAAGAAGGAGTAATTCCAATTTTCACTCAAATTTAAGGGATCAAAAACATATTTAACCCTTAAGAGATTAGCATTTGTGATAATTAGGGTTATTGAGCTTGTAAAATAGAATGTTCCAAAAATAGCTTTTTAGTTGTATAAAATATTTTCTTGGATATTTCAATGTTTATTGATGTAGCTGAAGTTAAGTTCTTTCAAGGTGTGAAACTAAATTTATTAAAGTTACAAAGCACGTACAACATAAGCCCAAAAATCAGCAAATTCTGGGAAAATATGTTCTACACCCCTAATTTACTTATACACTCCATTTTTTAAGCAATCCTCCACTCACAAAGTTGGCTAATCAAAATATGCCACGTAGTAGTATCCTAGCTCTCTCAATTTGGTAAACCAGAGATTGGCATGTGGCATCTATCCACCACTCAAAAATCATACCAATCAAATGATGACTATAAGACCTGTGACAATTATTTAATTAAATAAATAATTAATTAATAATTGCGGGAAGTGAGAGCCTTTATGACATTTAATTCTAACATGTGTGATGTGGAAAAGTACTAGCACAAGTGGTTGAGAGTAATTTAATGTGTGAAAGGACTTGGGTTCGAGTCTTATGTATGTCAATTGTGTGTTATTTAATTTATTATTATTTCTAATAATATGCTTGAGCAGGTTGAGGGACAATATAATCATAGGATTATATGAATTATAGGCTGGGAAAAACAGCTCATAATGGACTTTGAATGACAATTACATTAATTTTAATATCTCGAATTCTAGAATTTTCCAAAAATCTAGAATTCGAGATATTTGGCAACCAGGAACAATGCACACTCATTCCTGATGCGCACGTACAATTTTGCTTGTTTTTTGGGTTCCAAATGAGGAACCGCCTGGCTGCACGAGCCTGACCGCTAGGCGACACATGTGCACCAACCTAACTTCTGGGTTTTTGATGAACTGACTGGCGTTGATGAACACCTGCTAGGCGACATGAGTCAATTTGACTCGATTTTTGGTGTTTTGGGGTTCTGGGTTGATTCTGTTCGGGGAAAAAGATAGTATTAACTATTTAGAAATGATTGGAAGCCAAAATTCGCTGAATTATATGTAATTGAGGGTTCGATTGAGTGAAAATGGTATGAACATGTATTTTAGGGCTGATGATTTGGGGATATTCAAATTTGGACTATGTTAAGTGGTAATGTAAGGAGAATTACATATATTGATGGTTTTTATGAAGGAACCTAGAATCTAAACACGTGAATGTAGCATATTGGATCGTAAATTGATTGAAAATAAAATAGTAGGGGTTGGATAAGGTTCGTAGGTGCTGAGAGGAGTTCTGGGTCCCTGGAATAACAGAAACTGCTTGGCGGCACTCATTTTGCCGCCAGGCACTATATTAGGGTCACGGGCTCTGTGGGTTTGTTGTACTATGGTGGTTGGGAAGCTCATCAGGATCACGTGAGCTACAAATTTTAAGAACTAGAAATATTACTGGGATGGGCCTAAGTTAGAACTTAGGGTAAACGTTACCAAGCTTTAATTATGAAGTATTGGGATATGGATGACTTAATGTAATGGAAAATTCTATTTTTGGAGGAATTGTAAGATAATATGGTTAAATCATTGTAATGGAATAATGGTATGAGGGGTAAGGGTTCATAAATGCCTATAGGGGAGATTAGATGGATAAACTTGAATCTTAATCCATGGAATAGATCAAAGTCGTGAGATGAATTAGACTATATTAATATTGGGATATTACCAGTAGGATTCTTAATTAATTGTGAGGTTGAATTCATAGTAGTGATGTAAAGCATAAGAGTAACTTAAGGCTATGTGTGACTAAAGATTTTAAGGATATGACTTTGAATGAGAAATTTTGAGTGTAGTAATTATGGTGGTGGTGGAGTATTGTAGGTGCTTTTATTGAGCCAAGACATAAAGACTGGATTGGTTGAGTGAATATGTGAGTAAGGGAGTGAAATTCAGTCCCTGAAATCAAACCAGAACCAGTACTACGCGAGTACTAGAGTGGCACTCGGCAGCAGTAAGTGACCCGCCAAGTGGAAGTTACCAAACAAGAGAGAACTAGAACGTGAGGTGCCTAGCGGCAAGTGGTTTTTCGCTAGGCGACACTTGCAAGAACAATGGCAACAAAGGCGCTTGGCGCTTGGCGGTACGCGTCCCCTACCAGGCGGTCTGGAAGCTTGAAGCGTCTAGCGCCTAGTGTGTTACGCAGGCGATACCGGGAAGCAAATGTGTTTGATTGCTTTGAGGTGTATGGTCCATAAGGCTTCTAGGATATCATAAAGGTCGACTTACTGATGTTCCTTGTGTTGTGGCTCAGAACGTATCCCTTGAGTTGTGGCTCGGGATAGGGGTTAAGCATGTGGTATTCCTTGAGTTGTGGCTCGGAATAACATCTCTTGAGTTGTGGCTCGAGATGGCGGATGAACCAGAGGAACTCTTGAGTTGTGGCTTGAGTTAGCGAGTGTTGCCGGTGTGAGTGTGCACGTAACGACGTGTACGGATGGGTCCAATTAGATTGCCTTCCTCAGTATTTAACTGACGAGTTTGGCAGTCTTGGGACGTTACAAATGTTATTAGTATTGGGAACTCCACTTGGCGTTACGGTGTATTATCCATAGCATGGTTTCCCGCACGTGCTCTATTAGTTGTGGTTGATAGGTGTGGCAGCAAGACATCTTGAGTTATTCACTAGAAGACGTAGAACACGGATAACATGGTGGTGGCCATGTGGTGTGAAATCAAAGGATGGAAATTCCTTTGGTGTACTTATATGATTTATCTGATGAATTATATGGTTTGTATATATGTTTGTTTAACTATTAGCTCACCCTATATGCTTGTGTTTGGCGATGATCGTATACTCAGTACACATAAGCAAGGGATGTTGCAGGTGGATCTGGTGAGGCATAGATCCGGAGTAGGGCTAGTCTGGGATAAAGAGTTTCATCAGAGCTTTTATATTTTTTATGATTTTAAATAAATTGTAATCTTTTATATTACTCAACTTTTGATAATTATAATAATGTTTATAATTATGGATTTTGAATTATTGTTGACGTAATAAAAGTTTAAATTTCCCGCATTTTTGGGAAATGATATTCCAATTAATGAGGTTTAATTATTATTTCTTTATTTTATTAATTTAAATTTGTAATATCCGGACGAGATGTTACAATGATTGATCGAGGTCGTTTCCGAACAAATAAATTTTTTAAATGTAGTACTCAAGAGGGATCTTCCCAAGGTCGTCTTCTAGTGACCAATGCCTTCAATCAAAGGTTCCAAACACAACACAGTTGGGGTGGGGGGTTGGCAAATTCAATTCAAAATTAAACTAGAACATATTCAAGGGACGAACAAATTACTAATTCCCTGATTCAAATGCAGCTTATCCCAGGTTACAAAACATATTAGCTTATTACGATTTACTTCCAATCCAGTTGAAATAATGAACTAAGTGAAGATTAAACAAGTTCATCACATGATTTAGCAAGGTATGCATTAATTAATCTCAACAACCAACAAACCAAAACCATTAAGCATGAGTTCAATGAAATGTAGGTAAAAACTAGATATTAAGCATGCCTCGACGAAAATCATTCAAGTACATAGATTAAATAACAAAGAACAAGCAGAAATAACAAAATTAGTGAACAGAACCTCAAAGCTCGCATTATCCTCAGGAACTCAAAATAGAAAGTTTGGATACTAATTGAGTTCTTACAAGACAATGGAAAATAAAAATACATCATGAAAATGAGATAAGGAGAAAGAAAAAAAAATGAACCACAAGAGCTCCAAATGTCCACTGGAAGAGAGAACAAAAAGGGTGTTGTCTAAGGTGCACAAAAAATGTAAAATAGAGAATGAGAAGAGGAGAGAGTGGTATGGCTCAAAAAATGAAAACTAAATGGAATGAGAGGCCATGGTCATATCAGACTTCTATCCTAAATACCTAATGGGCCCAAGTCTAGTCCACAAAAAGAAAAAAAAAAAGAAAACCCTAAACTAATCCAACAAGGCATAGGACATGGCAAAGCTAATGATATGGCACAAAAGATGTGGCAAAGCTTTCCAACCTAGGAAATGTGTCCAAGCCCAAAATTTCTCCACAATAATCCTAAAAATAATTAATAAATGAAAATTAGGCCAAGTAAATCCAAATTAATTAAAATCCAAATTACTGACTCAATGAAGCCCAATAAATGAAAATGCACTAACAATAGATAATTAAACACTAAACATTCATCAGAATGGGTACAGAAAGGTAAGAAAATAGGGGAAAATAATGGCTCATCAATGACACATCATCATCTTCATCCTCCGTCTTCTTAGTTACTATGATTATTGGTGTAATTATTGTTTATCTATGTCTTTTATCTCTAAATCAAGTAAAAGTAAGGATTTTACATATTGATCAAAGGAATCAATTTTAATTGAGAATATACTATGATTAAAGTTAGGAGACTTCATGTTATTCAATGAGTTTTTGCCAATAATTGAGAATGTACTTTGACTAAAGGTAAAAACTTTAACAAGATTTAATCACAAATCTACTTTGATTAATTAGCTTTTACTGTAAGGAGGCAAAAGAATAAGCATGATTAGGCATGGTAGAATTTAATGTAGTTTGGCTGAACTTAGTATAAATAATCTAAAAGGTTATTGCTTTTAATTGAGAATGTACCTGTTAAAGGTGAGAATGACAACAACTTAATTAATAATTTACTTTAATTAATTTGAAATAAATAATAATGATCAATTAAACAATAATTTGTATATAACCAATGATGAATATATTTTGTAAAAGGTAATGAAGTCAATTTGTTTTACTATCATTGTTTTAAAGCCTTTAATTAATTTGGTGTTCCTTTACCATTATTAAATTTGCCTTTATACTTTTGCATACCAAAATCTCATATTTTCCTTATAATTGTATTAGGCACATGCATATTAACATATATATCTTAATGTAAAATCAACTTTTCTAAATGGGTCGACCATTGGAAGAAAAAGTGTATGTTATGCAACCACCAAGATTTGAAGTGGTAGGGAAAGAACAAGTATATAGACTAAAAAGGCTTTATATGGCTTAAACAATACTATTGGGCTTGGAAAAACTCATTGATGCTTTCTTGTCCAAGCAAGGCTTTGTGAAATGTACAGTTGAATTCGATGAATGCGTAAAAGAAACTCAACATAATAATATGTCGATTGTATGTCTCTATGTAGATGATTCAAATTTAATAGGAAATATGCAAATTGAGATTGAATAGTTCAAAACAAGATGAAATCAGAATTGAAGATGATTGACTTATGAACTCTTAACTATTCTCTTGGTCTAGAATTCATACATATCCTCAAAGGAATTGTTCTACATCATAAAAACGTATGCGTGTGAAATTGTGAAGAAGTTTAATATGGTGAATTGCAATGCAACCTATAACAATTATTCAAATTGAAAGTTGAATGAAAAACTAGATGAAAAAGCAATGGATGCAACTTTGTTCAAACAAAATTGTAGCATCTCTCATGTATTTTTGTAACAGCAGGCTTCAATTATCTGTGGAGTCAAATTAATTATCAAATTTATGATTGATCCCAAAGTTCCCATATGACTAACTACAACTAAGCATATCTTGATGAAGTGAATCGCATCATGGCCCAAATAAAGGAGGACTAACGCACCACTTTGCTGCAATTTCTTAGTAATTAGTTTGTTTAAATAATGGCCCAATCATTTGTAAAATTGACTGACCAAATTATATTTTGGGTCAATCAATTAATGGGCTATAGTTTGGTTTTATTTCAAGTTGTAATAATGGCCCAATTGGTAACTTAGTCATTAGCCTTTGGGAGACAAAAAGGAAGCATAATTGAATGCTTTTGGGGTAACTTTTGGGTTGCCACAATTTTAGTTACAATCAACCATTAAGTACTGGGATCATTGATAGCTTAAGTGAGATGTAATTGCAATTTATGGGTCTTTTGTAATTCTAATGGTTAAAGCTTCTATATAAGCTAAACCATTTTTATCAATGAAACAAGTTGAGTTTTATTCAAAACTATTAGAGTTTACCTCTTTTATTTTTTTGAGAGTGATTCTCCTATGTTCTTGAGTGATTTAGGAACCCCCTAAGTTTTATCAAAGGTCCTTCATTCCTTTGTGTATTTAAACTCTTAGGCTTATTTTCCATCTTCTTATCTATTTCCGTTTTCTTGTTTTAAACGATTTCTCAAATTTCTTGCTTATTATCATTCCAACGTAGATAGATCTATAGAACAAATCTATCCATCTAGATTCACATCATTTTGGTCTGAAAGCTTCGACTTTGGGTTTGCAATACCAATATAAGTTTACTATACAAGGTGTTGAATCGAAGGCCATCAATGTTTAGTTGCAGATGATTATAGAAGCAACAACAATGTTATGAGCCAAAGATTGGTGGAGAAACTTCACTTACCAACAAGCTTTCATTTAAATCAAGCATAGATCAAATTCACTACAGGGCAATGTGTGAAAGAAGTATCATGTCATATCACTACCATGGACTCTTGTCATCTTCTTTTGGGATGGTCATGGCTTTGTTTTAAAACACTTCATCTTGATGAACGCTCGCTTTATTTAAGTCATGGGGGGACATAAGTCAATAAGGATCAACATAGGCTAAAGGAGAGAATAGAAAAAAGAAGAAGAGAAAATGAAGAAAAAGAAAAAGAACTAGAGAAAAAGGGCACGAAAAATTTATTTGTCAATGATTTTTCTTCTATTGTTTGTGATGTGGTTTTACAAGAACAAAAGGATGGGCATGAATATGAAATACGCCAACTTCTATGTTTGAAGAAAAATCTTGTTCGTGCTTTATTATGCATCTAGTCTGTTGATGAAAAAAAGTCTTGAGGATAATAAAACGAATGAAGTTATTTGTTATTGCATATGAAGATGATGGGGTGTTAGCAAGAGGGGTGTTCCACGGATTGCAACCATTGGAAAGGAACAAAAACAAAATTTATTCAAGTTCAATTTGATCTTGGAGGACGGGAAATAGTTCAAGTTGTGGGGAAATAAAGTTCATTACAAGGACACAATAAAATTTTATTAAAACTAATAGAAAAATAAAGCCTTAAGATTTGGAACGAATCTTCTCGAAGAATGAGAGTATGATGTGAATCACATCATGGCCCAAATGAAGGAGGACTAACACACCACTTTATTGTAGTTTCTAAGTAATTAGTTTGTTTAAATAATGGCCAAATCATTTGTAAAATTGGCTAACCAAATTATGTTTTAGGTTAATCAATTAATTGGTTATAGTTTGGTTTTATTTCTAGTTGTAATAATGGCCTAATTGGCAACTTAGTCATCAGCCTTTAGGAGACAAAGAGGAACCGTAGCTGAATGCTTTTGTGGTGACTTTTGGATTGCCACAATTTCAGTTACAATCAGTCATTAAGCAGTGGGATCATTGATAACTTAAGCGGGATGTAATTGCAATTTATAGGTCTTTTGTAATTTTGATGGTTAAAGCTTATATATAAGTTGAACCATTTTTATCAATGAAACAAGTATATACTTGAATACTTTGTATAATTTAGTGTAATTAGAAAATCTCTTGTTTTTGAATCTCTTAAGTCTTTTGTGGCTTTGTGTGTATATGTTTTCTATAAGACCTGAGAAATTTAAATAATTAAATAAATAATTGTTTAATAAATGCGGTTAGTGGGAACCTTTATGACATTTAATGTTAGGGTTTATGATGTGGAATGGTACTAACTCAAGTGGTTAAGAGTACTTAGTTATGTGAAGAGGACTTAGGTTTGAGTCCTTTGTATGTTATTTGAATAGTTTATTAATTTTAATGGTATGCTTAATCATGATGAGTGATTACAAATTCCTAGATGTATAGGAATTATCATGAAACATGAATTGGTTGAATGGTTGTGCATTGACTTGGCAATGGTGTGGTTGTATGTTCGAACCTTGGCTTATGCAAAATAAAATTCAGTTTTGCTAAAATTATTTTTGGCATGGATGGGAAGAAACAGAAAACCGTAGTCGTATAAGGTATTTGGAAGCCATTGGACGTGCAAAAAGTAGAAGGTGCCAAGGAGTGGGATTTAGCTATCATCAAGGATCATAAGCTTTGCAAATTGGAAGTGAGGAAACCAAGTTAGAAGAGCTGTTGTATATGTCTATATGAAATTGTATGATTTTACGTTGTATGATGTATGATTGGGTGCAGAACATTCTGGAATTTTTCCAGAATTGTATGCACCACCTGGCGGCGCATGAACTGCTGTCAGATGACTCATGTTAAAACAACCTAGTTTATGGGTTTCTATTAAGAACCGCCTAACAGTGAAGAGTTGCCACTAGGCGATACATGTGGTGTTTTGTTCACGAAAAATGTTGATTTTCGTATTTTCACGGAGCAGGTATTGTCGGGCGCTGGTTTCGTACCGCCAGGCGCCAGGCTCTTGATTTCTGGGCGCTAGGCGCCACCATTTTTCTAGTTTGTGTAGTTTTCGTAAAACTGCATTTCCCGATTCGTTAACCGTTTGATTTAGGTGAAATTTTGACAAGTAGTCAATAACATATAGTTCTTCACTTCAAATGGTGGAGATTTGATTTGGATGTCAGTAGCTAGAGATATATGTTACTCATGATTTCTAGCTTGGAAGTCTTTAATATGCATGAATAAACTCTTGTTAATTTCGAGTAGCTACTATGTGGCATGAGTTGGAAGCATGATTGGGTTATGTTGTAAGTCTCTATGAATTTGAATATTCTTTTGGTTTAGTCACATGTTGAGAATTGGTTTATTGGTGAATGCATGTGTATCAATATAAATTTAAATTGTTGCATAAGAGGTGTGAAGTGTTATATTAATTTGCATTGGTGCATAGAATCATGTACTTAAGTTGTTAGACGATTGTTGCTTTTTATTTGATTTGAGCATGTGTTATTCATAAGTCGAAATTGAATGCTAAAATGGATTTAAATGATGGAGTATATATATATATATATATATATAGGGATTGATGCATGTGAACCGATTGGGTATATGACTAGTGTCAACACCCAATTTCGTCCGGGTGAATAAATTTATTTTCGAAAAAAATAAAAAAGGATTTTTTAGTTAATGGAAAATAAAAAAAATGTGAAACAAAATTTTCTTCAAAAAGATTTTCAAACATCAACTTTAGAAAAAAAAAACGAAAAAAGAGAAAAAAAAGAAGAAAAAAACAGGAGGAAGAACCCAATTTGTTATTAATTTTCATGAGCCCAATAACTCAAATATTTTCTACCTTTGTTACTGATAGAGAAATTAATTATATAATAATAATTAGAAGCAATATCTCTTCAAATGGTAAGAATCAATATTATTAATTGGGATTAATTTTGTGCTCTGATTTGTTATTGATGGTGATTGATTTTGTGCTCTGATTTGCTGCGATTTGATACTCATAATTTGCTACTATCAAGACCAATTCCTTCCTTATATTGTTGTTACAATTAAGGTTGAAATTGCATTGACATTGCAAGTTGTGAATGTAAATACGCACTCTGTCATAACCAGAGAAAAAATTCTCTACACTACTCTAATTCTTTCCCATCACCACTCCCATATACACACCTCTTTTTAATCTCTCTAAAAAAAACATATTAAAGGAGGTAGAAAAAAGAAAAAAAAAACATTTTCCACACTTTCTCTTTCTCTCATTACCACCCACATAGACAGACACCTTTCATCTTTATCTCTCTAGAAAAAAACAAAAATATTAGAAAAGGAGGCAAAGAATAAGAAAAAGAGAAAAGGTGAGGAGATATTGAACATTTTTAAGGTACGTAACTGCTAGTTCATTTTTTTTCTTTTGATTTATTTTTATCAATTTTATTATTATTCTTTTTAAATCATTAATTTTTTTCCCATTTTTTTTGTGTCTGTTCGACCGCTCGCATTGCATGACACCTATTTTATACTTTCGTTCCTTTTTTTTTCTAAAAAATATATATCAATCTAAGAATAAAATATAATTTTCTTTGTTTACTCTTTTATATCTATTTGGTTGCTCACGTCGCACTGACATCCACAACTACTCTAAAATAACTTTAAAAAAATATTAAAAATTTATAAATGATTAAAAAATAAAAAATTAAAAGATTAGAAAAAAAAATATTTGAAGTGTCTATCCGGCCGCTCGCGTCGCATGACACCAATTTTAAAATAATACTAAAATTTAAATAAAACGATTTTCAAAATTATAAAACAAATTAAATCATTTTCAAATAATTTTCCAAATAGATTTTTTAAAAAGAACTACGTAACCCCGATTCTCCATTCACATGGAGATACGTAGGAGCGAGGATTAATCCTCGTCGGGCCCAAAAAATCAAAAAAATAGTTTTGTTTTTTGTACATTCTTTTATTACTAATTTTGGAAAAACTTAAATATTTTGAAAAACCACAAAACTTTTGCACATTTAATTAAATGTACCGTCTTAGGACGGACGTTGTGGGGTGCTAATACCTTCCCCACGCGTAACCGACTCCCGGACCCAAATTCTGGTTTTTCGCAGACCTTGCTTTTTTTATGGTTTTCCATAGTTTCCTATAATAACTATGGTGGCGACTCCAAACTCTGTTTTTTATCAAACTTTTTTTTGTTCGTCATCCCGTCGAGATTTTGGTTGCGACAGATGGCAACTCCACTAGGGATGCTAGAGAGTCAGACCATTTATTTGGCTGTGTAAAATTGATGTGGTTTTTCTTCATATTTTTTCTTTCTCATTGTTTTTCTTTTTTTCTTTTTTGGGTATTTGTATTTGTATTTTTTTATATTTAGAATAATTGTATGTGTATATTCTTCTTTATTTTTGTATTTGGAATAATTGTCAAGTGTGGGTTTAGGTATACATTGTGTTCTCCCTTCACACACACATTTTATTCATTACATGAGTAGGTCCCTGTACCCAGGTCTGAGTTGCTTAGAATTAGAGGGGATTGTGTAGCAGTGTCACAATGGATGTACTTCCCAAGTGGTCATTGTGAGAACCCCAGCTAGAGTTGTTTGCTTCATTGGTACTCCCACTTCTTGTTGTTTACCAATTGTCGTGGGAAATGCCATGAAGTGGGTCATAGCTCTAGTGACCTTTATATTTAGGTATTAGGGAACTATCCTTGTGAGCACATATACTTTCCCTTATAACTTTAAGCATCAAACCCATGTTAAATAGAGACACTAAAGTGAGACTATTTGCGTCTTTTACCCTCACCTTTCCTTGTATATAATAATAAATGCATCACAATCACACCATTATTAGCCATAAACATACATTTCATTAGCATATCATGTGAATAAGTGCCCTGTGAGGCATAACAAACATGAATTGCATTCCATTTTGTGGTCATTCATGATACATTATCCAAATATTCAAATACATAGCATGCATCAGCATAAATTTTAAAAAAAAATTACACTGCAATAAGTTCAAATTGTTTCCCACTTCTCTTATCACCAAATTCTTGGAATCTTTCTTATGAAAAATGATGAAAAACAATAAAACATTCTTTGGTCAAATCAGTGGATTGAATAAAGAAATAAAATTTTGTTTGTTATCATGTTTTTTGAAGCATCATATAGTCTTGCATACATGAAATTGTTCAAATCTATCTTCCTTTCCATCTCTCTCCACCATAAACCTTGTTTTATTTTCCATGGAGAATTATCATAAAGGGGACACATATCTTAAAAAGGATTACCATAAATTCTCTGAACACACAGAAAAACAAAAGGAAGAAAAGTTCGCTAGACTAA
>Ga0214545_1007540_pt1 | contig 18075 bp, 4 predicted proteins | sample CNSS4metaG_FD_160064 | JGI IMG/M metagenome (GOLD analysis project Ga0214545, IMG submission 160064) | Root nodule microbial communities from cowpea collected in UCLA plant growth center, Los Angeles, California, USA - CNSS4 | ecosystem: Host-associated > Plants > Roots > Nodule | place: USA...
TATATTATATTATATTATATTATATTTTATTTTATGTGTAAATATATTATTTATTTATATATATTTTTTAGATTATTTAATAAATTATAAATAGTTTAGTAATTTAAGCGGGGACGGGTATTTGGGCGGGTATATATATATCCCCATCCCCATCCCCATCCCCAGTTGAAAATTTCGGATATTACCCATACCCATACCCATACCCAGTCAAAACGGGGACGGGTTCGGGTGATACCCACGGGCACGGGTTTATTTGCCATCTCTATTAGCAAATATATTGTATACATACAAAAATCAGAAATTAACCATCTAATATTTTATTTTATACAAATGCATATATTTAACTGTGAAGTGGTAAATTTTCTTTATACACATACATATAAAATTTTTGTTTAATCCGTTTTCGCTTTATGGCTTAGTTATTTGTTATGTGTAATTAATTTTACGTATTTTATTTCCTTCCACTACAAAAAAAAATTATGCTGGAGAGTTTTTTCTTTTAATTTGTGAAGGTTTTTATCCTACAATAGACGTTTTTAAAATCTTTGCAGGAAGAATCACCTCAACCTATTTGTAAAATTTTGGTCGATTTGTGATATCTAAGTTACATTATGAAACTTTTTGCGTAAATGATTTTAACAAATTTTATTGATGACTATTATTTTGTGGAAATTTAAAAACTTCTTTTATTCAAAATTATCTTATTATAAATATTTAAATCTCTATTTTTTCAGTTTTTTTTTGGTAATTCCCTCTTCAATAATTTTGCTTTAAAAATATTAACTAAAATAAATTACGTTATGAGAATGATTAATTATGTTAGTAGATTAATTGTTAATTAATTCATTCATGTATTGTGGCTTGTAAATTTTTCATATAAGCAGTCAAATTTTAGAAGTTACATGATCATTATATCGAGATCAAGTTTTTTCTATAATAATATTAGTAAAGACGATGAAATTTTAATAATTAAATTTTGAGAACTTTTTATTATTATTTGAGATAAAATTTTTTAGGTGGTTTTAAAATATAAAAAAATAAAAAAATGAAAAAATAAAAAATTACTAAAAAAATGTCACCATTAAAAAGAAGTTATCAAAATTTAAATTGTTAAAAAATAATTTTCTATTAGCAATTAAGTGAAAAGGTAAAAGGAGAAAAGTTTCTTCACAATTGAGTTCATATACCTTCTTTCTTTTTTCATCTCTTCTATTCCTTTAAACTAAAACCCAACACTCTCCCTCTCTCTCTCTCTCTTTGTTCTCGCTAAGTTTGATACAATAAACCTAATTAATATGTTCATTCCTTTCACGAATTGTCATTGACTACAAGAAAAAAAAGAGAATAATTGTGTGAAAGAAATTGTGTAAATAACTGCATAGTTGTGTTCATATTGCAAACTCTTAACCAGAAAAACATAATATCCTAATGCCAACAAAATGATGTGGAGTCCTGCATCTTCTACAATCTATGCTAATTAACACTCATCACCAACTACAATTTCTGAGGCTAAACGTTAACGATGTTACTGCACCTTTCAGATCATGGTCTTGATGAGCTTCTTGCATTCATCACTGCAAAATCATTCAAATCACACACACTATTAAACAACTACAATCATAAACATCACCCATAGTGAATATTCAGCACTTTTTCACTTCTGTTACAGAATTTACCCCTTTACAGATATGATATAGCCCTTTGAAATCACAATGTGAACACATATATGTACGTACTACTAATAGCCACAAGTAAATAAGTAAATATCTAATTGTTGTACTTGTCAAAATTTTTAAGACCTTCGTGTGAACATGTGAACATGTGAACATTAGGTATTCTAACTTTCTCTCTCTCAAATTGAATCATGAAAAAAAAAAACTAAACTAAAGTTTTAAAATGAAAAATGAAAAATATTAAATAAAATTTTGGTCAGAAATGTAGAAAATAATTTGACATATAGATATTTTTAGATAGTATTCATTTTCAGAAATCCAGGACCACACATCCAAAGTAGTCAATGAAGAGGAACTTATTTTGTCTTTAACTTCTTCCTTTTCTCCCGTGGAAGATTAAGGACACGTGAAAAATGAATAACATTATGATTCATGAAAGTGTAGAATGAAACGTTGCATTGCACCGGAGCAGTATATAAGGAGTATCTTGGGTATGCAATCTTCCACACCAAAACACAAAGAAGCTGCAACCTTAAAGTCTTTCCTTCCTTCACACAATGTTGTCCATTTTCCGTCAATACACCTTCGACAACTCGTTCGAGCAAGTGTACTTCTCGAACACGGTCCTGAAGGAGTATCAGATCGCACTCACCTTCGCCACCGATTACGACGAACTCGACCAACCCACCAACGGCATCTTCCGCCCCGTCTGGAACCTTGCGCAGGTGACACCAGAAGCCATCAAGCGGTTCAAGGAGAAGGCCGGGAGCATGGACGTCGAGGTGGAAGTGTTCATCTCCATCGGCAACCGCGGCAACCGTCACCCCTTCAAATCCCTCGACAGAGAAGCATGGATCGTCAACGCCACCGACTCACTCACGCGCCTCATCCAGGAGGTGAACCTCCAAGTGGACGGCATCGACGTGCTGTACGAGACAATCGATGCCTCACCCGATGACTTTATCTATTGCGTGAGAGGTCTGATAAAGAACCTGAAGGACAATGGGGTAATCACCGTAGCTTCCATTTCCCCCACCTTTAGCCTCAACACCGACTTCTACTCTACTTTGTACACTTCCGTGCCGTCCTTGTTTGATTATGTGGATTACCAGTTCCAGACGGAGCTTGATCGTGTTCCAGACCCTACTGCGCTGGCGCAGAGGTACGATGAACTCACCCAGATTTATCCCATAAGGAAGCTCTTGGCTGGGTACAGCGCAGAAAACGCCGACTGGGCCACTGTTTCACCCATCGTCTTCTTCCTCGGTGCCATGGACATTCTCCAGCAGAAAAATGCTGCTGGTGCTTCCATTTATTACCATAATTTCTCTGCTCCTCAATGAACATCATCTTATTCACTATTTACACCATCTGCTTCTTCACTATTTGCACCCTCATCGTCTTCTCACTATTTACACCATCATCTTATCCATTCCCCACCTATATATGAAATAAAACGACATCTTTTATGTCCCTCTCTTTACCTTTTTTTTTCTCTCTCATTTAAATATAAAATGAGTTACTCATTTTTATCCATAAATAATTGAATTAAGGTTATTTTTCAACTAAATGACCCGATGTTGATCCGTGAAAGAGAAGTTCAAATAGAACCCAAACCACATAATTAGAAACACATCTATTATTACTGCAAGGTAACTCTGCTTTCTGATTGTTTTTTCTCTTCAGAGATTTTCATGATGCATTTGGTTTTGTATTATGTGTTAACTTCACAGTGTGTAATGTGTTTGAAAAGATAATTTTAAGAGAATCATTTGTTTTTAAAGAGAATTATAAATGTTTCGTAAGTACTTTCGATAAGAAATTAGAATTTTACAAGAGATATTAAATTACTTAAAATCATATATTATTTAAAATTTAAAAACATAGAATTTTATATTTTTAATTTTTCAACTTAATTTTAGTCTGGTGTCCATCACTTAATTGTTGGTTTTCCATTAGAGTTGGTGTGACGTATCATTTAAATAGAATAAATCTATTAAATAAAACATCACATAAATATAATATAAAAGAGCACACGACATGAGATATATAGATACTAACCATTAGAGTTATCTCGATATACTGGAAGGAAAAGTTAAGGCACAACACAATGTCAAAAACATAACACAAAAGTTAACAGTTGGCCAGAAGGCTTGCTCATAAAGCATTGAATTACAATTGTTCTTCAAAAGGAGCTCAATAGCAAGCCAAACACTAACTCTTGACCAACTAAACTGTAGCATTCTCATCATTCTGATGACTACTAGGGGTTTCCATATTTGCTCACACCAATAAATTGGTAATCATTGCAAAAGTAAAAATCATATAAGAAGACAAACACATGCAAAAAGGGTAAGTTAGAGTAATAAGAAATTTTGAACATGTTATAGCAAACACATCATTAAAACAGATTATAAGCATGCAAAACAGTAGGCATTCAATCATGTGATAATAGCCAAACATGACTCTATGACTTAATTATTCAGATACATATAATAAGATCGAATTCACTGGATGTTTGCACTTGTGGTGGTCTCTACTGCTATGCAGAACCATTGCGAATGGGTTTCATCCTACCACGCACAAGATTAGCCTTCAATCATCTAGGGCCATTATCCTGCCAAAGATTAGGACCTCTTGCTACTCTCACCACTTGAATCAGTCTGCTCTACGTGAGACTAACTGATTCTTTAGAGCTTCAGGATCCAACCTTACTTGAATCCTTATCTAATTATATACACTACAAGACCACTATGAGATCTCCCCAAAAGGCCCATGGAATTACGCCTATCTCATACCACAACCATATTCCTCACACAAGATTCACATGATATCTCAACACATTTCATTCTCATGTCCAAGACCAACTAACCAACCAATCCATTTATCATTTCACACCAAATATAGTAAAATTTCGGTTCCATTAAAGCATACACAACATGCATGATCACATACTTTGAGCTTGAGAGGTAAATAAACAATCAAGGAACAATTTCAGCCAGTATAGTGTTTTCTTCACAAGTCTGAGTCCCACCCAAGCTAGAGGTACTCACTCGGGCGAAAGAGAATCTCTCGCTCAAGCGAGTCCATCTTGCCTAGGCGAGGGCTCGAACAGTGAACACTGCAGGTTTCTACGGGTTCTCGTTTAGGCAAAACCTTCTCACTTGAGCGAGATGACTTGTCGCTCAAAACGGAAGCTCGTCGCCTGAGCAAGAGTTCGAGTAGAAACTAGGGGCGAACTTCTGCTATTTTCGTCTAGACAAAAGTTGTTTGTTTGGGCAAAAACCACATAGTTCTTCCCTGCTCATGCATGCAAAGCAGAAAAATAGTCCAAAGCAACATCCAGTTCAGTCTCATACAAGCACAAACATCAACCAAGAATTTTAAGCATGAAATAGAAGCAAAACCAAACAACATACTTCAAAAACGTGAAAACTCTAACTTTTCTTACCTGGACAAATGCTAGTAAACAAAAACAGGCACCTAACAGATGAGCAGCACAACTCCGAGAACATATTAGTGAGTTGTAAATATTAACACAAGAACGAAAACATGGTAACGAAAATGAACTCTAAACAGAACCGAGGCAACAAAGTTAGAAAGGAGTAAAAAAAGAGTTGAGGTTTAACTTACGTGGAAAAAAATGAGCTCAACTAGCTCAAAGGGAAAAGGAAATTATGCCCTAAAATAGCTCTCTATTTCAACACTGTTAGGAGGAAGAGAAATTTTTTTAGAAAATAAACAAAATGAGTGTTAGAGACTAGATAGAAATTCTGAAGTACTAAGTGGACCGTCTTTGGCCTTTGAAAATGATAAGACTCAAATCTTTTTAAAGCAGAAAAAATGGCTTACAGTTGGTTAAAATTAAAATATTTTCGGTTGATATTAATCATAGTTTCAACCAGTTTCGATAAGAGTTATTTATTTTATAGGTCAAGATTCTATTAATTAACAATCAAAGTTTGGAACATTGTTTTCGGTGATGTCAAATAATATATATTTTTTATACATGTTAATAAAAGTTATATTTTATTTACATTGTTAGAATTTTTTTGGTAAATCGATGATATTCTCACTTTTCATTAGATAAAGTTTTTTCAGCTGATATGGATGATATTAGTTTTTTTTAGGTGTGAACTAAATTTCTTATTATATCGACATATGTCGTGATTGTTTTTTTTTTTCGATGTCTATTGTAATTGATTTTATTAAAGACATTAATGTTATTAATATTATTTTTTATCAATAATTTATTAGGATTTTTTTCCACGTTGATAAAAAACTTGCAATCAAAGTCACCTAGAGTTATTTTTATCAGTGATGTATTTTTTAACCTGCATCAATAAAAAAATATAAATAACTCTCACATGGATGTTAGTCTAAATAATTAAAATATTAATTAATATTAAATAAAACCAATATATAAATTAAGAAGACTTAAATAAAAACATGACAAACATTGATAAAAAAAGATAATATCAATAAAGATGGATCATAAAATCATCAATTTTATTACTTATTAACTATTAATACCCGTTTAATATTTAAATATTTTTTTGTATTAGATGATACAATTTATCCAAAAAATTAATAAGAAAATGTTAGTTTAATGAAATTACTATATAGACCTTACCAATTGATTGACATGTATTAAATTGAGGGTTTTTGGTCTTTCTTCCGCTCATTTTACATTTAATGCCTGATTGACGTTGGTGAGAGAAAATTAGCATTCTTATTCTCCTCGAAGTCAAGAATTTGCATTTTTCATTTTTCCATCAAAGAGCAATTTGAAGAGTAGAAAAAACCCTTCCGGTTGAAGGTTAGGTATGCTTTTCTTTTATGAATGTTTGTTCGTTTTAGTGGTGTTCTTTATTTATTTTTTCTTTATTGTAAGTTTGGATTTTTTTTTCTTCTTGGGTGTCAAAGTTTTCTTTTTGTGTTTATTTTTCATTATCCTGTGGCAGAAATCATTTTTAATTAGTCGCGAAACGGGTTTGCTGTTTCAACGGAAAGGAAAACGATGACAACGAGCGGTGATGGTTCCCGTCGTGAGCGATGGTGGTGGCAACGACATCAGTCGCTGTTGATGGCTTCGACGTTGCGGTTGGTGGCTGGTGGAGAGACCTTGGTTCTATGGTAGCAGTGATCCGAAGGGGAAGAGAAGAAAATCCTAGGTTTCTGATTGAAAAATTTGTGATTTTTTTTTTTGAGAAAGAAATATGTTCTTTTTGTACTATTTATTTCTCTAATACACCTTTTCTACTTTTATTTTAATCGAGTTCGGTTTCTCTTTAGTCTCTGCAGGTCTCCTTCATCAAAGGTATTAAATAGTAAAGGTATGAAACCAAATTGAGAATATCGAAGCAAACTATAAAGCCGACGAGAGATTAAAGGCAAGAATATTAAAGGTAATTTAAATATATAAAGCTTTAGATAAGATATGTTATTGTGTTCTATGTTCTTTCCAAGAATTTTTATGCCTGTTGGTTATAATGTAAGTTGCAACTTATAGGTGTTCTGTTAACTATAATTATTTGTATATTTTACAATCGGAAATGCTTTGCACAAGACCTATTGTATCTATAATATGTTTGTTTTATCCACTCAGATAAATATATTAACGATTTTGAAAGTTGCGCCATAATAAGGGTAGACTTAGAAGACAACCTAATATCCTCAAGGGAAAAAATTGGAATCCAATGAAAATATGGACAGTTGCTTGACAATGATTTATAAGGAATGAAAACAATTGTAATTTGGCAAGGTATAAAGAATGTCAACATGGCTTTCCTGCCTTCTCATTTGTTTTTTCTTCTTATTTGGTTTTTAATTTCTAACACGGGGAAGTATGTTGTACAAGGAGAAGCAAATAAGGGCAGTCGAGGAGAGATTATTGGAGGAGTATGTATCTAGAACAACCAATGAGTTTAAAAAGTTGTTTCAAAGCTCACCCAAGTTTTATCTGGATCAATAACATGGATTTCATGAAAATTTGTTTTTGTTTTTTACTTCTTTAGGGTTTTTTTTGGAGAAGTTATACATATCATAAATTAGTACATTATTATACTTTATAGTTATTTTGTGACTTTATTTTTTTGTTGGGTTTATTGTCGTCTGATTGTTTGTTCTATTAAATTTCCTTGATGTGTTGTATTCCAGATATATTAGAAAAGCTCATGTTTTACATTAAATCAGCATTTGAGGATTCATGTTTGATTTTTCCAAAGCTCAACTAGGGCAACTGATAACGTTGTCGTTGACGCGATCAAATTAATACTACTTATCTATAACAACTGTAATATTGTTAAGAAAATAGTCAACAAAATAGTAAGGGTAAACTAACCTAAAGTCGTCTCCCAACGAACACGGAATTGATTTTTAACAAATTAGTTCTTATAAAACTATATAAGAGTTAGTTAAATAAAATTATAAAAATATGAGGGATAAGGATAAAAAGATAAAATAAGATAGAAAAATAGTAAAGAAAATAGATTGATTCTATTGTTTTTTCAAAATAGATTCATCATCGGTTATCTAAATATTATTGCTCAATTAATTATTGTTGTAGATTTACAAATTAATCAATGTAAAGTCTCAATTAATTTGCTGGCGTTCTCACTTTTAACCAAAGTACAATCTCAATTAAAAGTGAGAAGAACTTTTAGATTATCCACTTGTAACCACAGTCTCAATCAAATTTCACTGTGTCTAATTATGTCTATTCTTTTATCTCTTCACAAAATAAAGAGCTTAATTAATCAAAGTAAAGTCTCAATTAATTTTAGTTAGAGTAAATACGGTTAATCAAAGTAAAGTCTCAATCTCAATTAGATTTAAAAACCCTTGATCTCATATTATCAACATGTATATAGATTTAAAATCATTACTTTTTATATTATTCAAAAATAAAAGACATAGATGAATTAAAACTTCATGAATGCAAAATAAAAATAGAAGGATGGAGAGAGAGAAATGAAACGAAATTAGACCCCTTAAGAGTTTCCGAGCTTTTTTTTTTTTTGTTTACTTTTCCCTTGGTTTCTTTATATACTCCTCTTTATATATAGGAATTGGACTTGGCCTTGAACTGTACTTCCGACAAGGCAAAGATGCAGGGTGTGGTTTAGGGGTTGAGCTACAGCAGGTGCGAGTTACACGTTTTCTGCATCTGTGGAGGTTGCAGGTCCGATCTGGTGGTTCTCGCATGGTGTAGATGCAGTGGTGGCTCGTCAAGCATGGCGGCTACCGGCGAGATCCAGAGCTGACGGTGGTGGCGCAATTTCGCTGGCAGCTTGGTGGTTCAGTTTTCCGGCGAAGTTGGAGGTGATGGTGGATGCGCTGGTCTCGCGTCTGCAATGGTGATTGGATGCGTGATGTTGCTGTGATGTGCAGATGCGAAACGGAGAGGCTGGTTGGTGCGCGTCTCCTCCCCTCTGGCTCGCGCTCTCTGACTCGAAGGTGCAGGTGGATGAGTGAAGGGTGAACACTGCTGGAGGATGGCCGCGCCGCTGCTGGTTCGTGAAGTTGCTGTCATGGCTACTGCACTGCAGTTGCGTTCGTGAATGGCGCAGGCATGGAGGTTCTGCTCACGGTGGTTTCCGGCGAGAAAAAGATGGTGCGTTGTAGTTCGTGGTGCAGATCTCGCTGATGGTGGCGCGGTGGTGCGGTGGCTGCCGGCTCGCGTAGGAGTGGAAGGAGGCTCGAACAGTGGTGCAGCGCAGATGAGACTGTGAATGGAGATGGTGTTGCGAACAGGTGCAGGGACGTTGGTTGAAGATGATGGAAGCTTGCAGGTTGCAGGTGCGTGGTTCGAACTGCTGGAGGTGCTGGTGGCTCGCAGTGGTCGGAAAATTTGCTGCCGGCAAGGGTGGCAGCTGCCATGGTGATGGAAGGAGAGGAGAAAATTAGGTTAGGGTTTCATGTGAGAGATGTGAGAGATGGAAGAGATGATGACGTTGTCTAATTGGTGCATACGTGTTTACAAAGATTAATGACACGTGTTAGTTTATGGTTGGTTTGATTTGAAAATTGAGGATTAAGAGGTAGGAGGGGGTGTAAATAGACATATTTGGGGGTGCATAATAGGTTTTTGGTGAGACCCATTTAGAAAGAGATGAGTGTATAAGTAATGTACTGGGTGCAAAAAGTGATTTTTCTATAACTTCCTCATTTTAACTTTATTTAAAAGTGTTTTGTAATTTCAATCAATTTATTTTTTCACCTTTAAATAAACTTAATTTTAACTTCAGCTGCATCAACAAACGTTAAAATATTTAAAAATAATTTACACAATTAAAAATTACTTTTTAAGACATTTTTAGCATAAAGTTCAAATAGTCTAATTATCAGAATTGTTAATTAAATCACTCTTTAAACATATAAATTCAATTAAATACCCAGAATTAAACGAATGAGAACAACAATACGCACTCATCACCTCAGTTTTTCACATTCATACAGAAAGAGAAAACAACAATAATTTTCAGCTTTGTATGCATACTGTTTTTTTTTTCTTTTAATGAACATTGAGAAAAGAAATTGATTTTCTTTTTTTTATGAAAATCAATGTTGTGGTTTGTTACTAGCACTCCAACATTTACTTTAGAAAAAGAATTGTGTGGCACTCAAATGATACAGCCACGAATACTTACATTCAAAAAGAAAAAACTACCTAACATTATTTTCATCAATAATAGATGTCATTTAAATGAGTGATAATATGATGTAACAATTGTATGGAAGATTCACAGGCATTACAATGGATAAAAATGTACATGAACAATTTAGTTTCTGAAATTGTGATTTATTATTACTTTTAGTGCTCTGAAATAGAGAAAATGCACTCTTTTACTCACTTTAATCCAAAGTTATATGAATCAATGTGATTTAAATGATAATATTAACATGTTTTAAGACTTTTTTTGTATTTTGTTGAATCTAAAGAATAAAGTGATTATTAAATTGACCATTTACTCATCAAGAAAATTGGATATTTATGTGAAGGTAGATCAAGAACAGATAAGGAAGATCTGTACCAATCTCTGCTGTGAACATTAGGATCAATCCATTAGTAGTTCATTCAAACAAGTTACTTCATATCGAAAATAAAATTCCCTAAAGTAAATACTCCATGGAAATTTTAGCTATCCAATTTGTACTATGATCAACATTATGCAGAAAGTGTTCAATTCCTCGTTTGTTGATTTGATAGGAGCAACCTTAATGAGATGGAAAAAGTTATTTAGTACCCTTATCCAATCTCATCAACAACATTAACAAATTTGTCATGATTATTTCATTATTCAACCCTTTCAAAGAAAAAAATATTATATAAGAGAGTACTCTTACTTGAGGCATCAAGGACAAGAACAGTCAAGAGTGTATTCACCAATTGTGTGGCTAACTTTTCCTTCCATCTCTATATGTGAACTGTACACTGCAAATCCAGAGCAATCAAGAAAAAGTCCAACTTGAATCATAGAGTTCTCTGCATTCATTCTTGAGAATTTCTTGAGAAGACCGTTCGGAGAAAATGAGTATAAGAATCCATCCAATGAACCAATAGATATCCATCCTGTTACATCAACTCAGAAAAGAGTATGTTTCTGATTCTGTTAGTAGCACTTGTGTTGGTTGTACTGATTTTTAAGATTAATGCAGAGGTTTATACATGATACACACTTTAAATAATGAGGGCAAGTATGAGGCAATATGAATATATATAAAAGTCTAATTTAGATATATAAATTTTATAAATTAGAGCCAATATGATTGCATTTACTAATTGGGAGACCGCATTTAAAGGTTTAAATTAATGAAGTTTGATTTTCTAGGGTAAGGCTTCAAATAATCCAACTTTGCGTAATTGCCCTATACTTCTCTGTCATAAGACATTACCTGAAAAGACAAATAGAGGCAGAACAAGAGTCTTGGTTGGAACTGTTACACAGATGATTGTAGTGTATCTAGAGATGTCAAAGTGTTTCAATCCGTGAGCTAATTCAGTTTATCACGGGTTTGAGCCAGGTTGGTTTGAAAAAGAATCAATTTTTTTTAAAGTGGGTTGAATTCAACCCGGCTCACTTAACCCACGAGTTAAACGGGTTCGAGTCGGTTTAAGGGTGGGTTGACCCACTTAACCCACCAACATTTGTTTACAGTTTTTTTTTTCTAATAATTATTTATCACTACTAATTATATATGTTCACAATTTCTTATTTTTAAATACTAGAATGTTGCTCAATAATATTTGAATAGTTTGACTGTTTAATTAATTTGATTATCAAGTTATACACATTGATACTTACTTTAATATTTAATTATAATCTTTATAGTAAATTACTCAAGCAATTGACTTATAAACAATTTTTTTAAAATTAGCATGACAAAAATGTGAAGTTTTATTTATTTATATTTTCTTGAATAGCATGACAGAAAATGTGTAATATTAGTCATGTTTTCTTGGACTATAGAAACACTTTCTTGAAAACAATTCATCATATATTGGTGGTGAGCATGATGAAAACATTGATTCAGTTGCTTAAAAAATTTAAATACTTAAAAATAAATATATAAATAATTTTTTTATTTGGGTTAAACCCACTTAACCCACCAACCCGTGATGGATTGAACCGGGTTACAAAATTTCTGACTCATTATAAAGTGAGTCGGGTTGGATTCACTCATTTTCAACCCGACTCATAGTGAGCCAACCCGTAGCTCACTTTGACATGTCTAGGTGTATCCATTCGTGTTTGGATTTGGATTTATTTATATTATCACCAAATAATTTTTATACAAGTAATATTAAAAGGGATCAATATGATTTAATAAATTAATTTAATATAAAAAACCACTAGCCTTAATAAAGAAAAGTTAATGACCAAATTATACGATAAAAAAATCACAAACAAAATTATATTTTGATTCTAATGTGATGAACTTTGAATTTATTTATTAGTAATTAAGCAAATTAATCAAGAATAATAATACATAATACTCTGTTACCGAAACAAACTAAAATTACTATCTTATACAACTATATATAGTTATAATAAATTAATACATCAAATTAAAAAAAAATCTATTTTTATAGTTTATAATGGAATGACAATAAAATTTCAAAAAACATAAAAACAATTGACTGATGAGTGCTTACGAGATTATATTGCACATATGTTTGAGTTTAAATCTAATAATGACATATAAATATACATTCCATTTTAATAAATTATATGAGTACAATATTTAATTATAAATTTCAATAATATAATCATTTTATTTTATTATGTATCATTAATTAATTGTGTCAATAGTAGATTATTTAATTTTATTATTATTAGTATTTGTATTAATTAATTTAACTAAAATAAATTTATAACTAATTATTTTCCAATATAATCTATATTTAAATATTGCATTTATGATTATACATAATTAAACCAATAATAATAATCATTTAAATAATTTTCATATAAATAAATAACAATAATATTTCTTTTTAAAATAAAAATAAACCAAAAAAATAATATATATATATATATATATATATATTATTTTTGTTTATAATATTTTAAATTTAACTTTTTTTTAATTTCATATAACCAATTCATTTTAAGTGTTTGGCTTAACTTTCATATTTATACTTCGATATTTCTGATAAATAAATTTTAACATCAATTTCCTTTTGCATTTTTTGTTTCTCAAAGATTTTAGAATTGTCACACTAACTACATTTTATTTTAATAATTATTTATGTATAGACATTTCATTTAAATATAATATAACTCAAAAGTTCAATGGTATAACAATATTGTTTTACTACACCTAATTATTAATATATTATTATTTGTATTATTAATATTATTCGTATTAAAGCATATTTATAATTTTATTATTGGTAATACTATTATAATTTTATTATTAATATTATTTGTATTATTATTTATTATTAATCTCTCTATACTATTTGTTTTATTATTATTAGGAGTTATGTCATTATTTTACATTATTAATTTCATGTTTATATTATTAAATAATATTCATGTTACCGTAATTTTACCATCTATATTTCACAAAAAATAACATGATTATTTTTAAAATAAGGTTCAAATATACATTTAGTTCCAATGTTTGTTGTTTTTATTCAATTTGGTTCCCATTTTCATTTTGTGTTCAATTAGGTCTTTGAATTAATGGTGTTTAAATAATCAACGTTTTTGAACAGTACATATCAGTTCATGGTTTTTTTGATTTTTGAAATTTTTTTAATTATTTTAATTATTTTAAAAAAAAATATTTTTTTTTAATTTCAAAAAAAATGTTCATGTGTCAGGTTACAATTGTGTCAGGTGTCAATTTGTGTGGTTGTATTATTTCTTTTTGTTTAATGTAGCCTTGATATTCGTTATTTTTGTTCAATTCAGTTTCTATATTCGTTATTTTTGTTTAATTTAATCCAATTTTTTTTAAATGAAACAATTTAATTTTTTAAATTGACATTATTATTAGTTATTTTTGAAATTCAATTATAAATTATTATATTTAATTATAAATTGAATATAATTTTTAAATTCAATTGTTAAATAGAATATAATTATTTAAATATTACTAAAGTATAATTATTAAAATTTTAAAAATATATATTAATATTTGTAAAATTGATATTTAAATCTAAAATATTTAATATTTTTATTGCATTGAAATCTAAAATGTTTTATATTTAAATGTTAATTTTACGAATATTAGTGTATTTTTATTGCATTTTGAATATTTTTCCACCTGTTTATTATCGCGTCTATTTTCATTGCAAAATAATTAAATAAATGTTTGTGTAAAAACTATATGCATTGATAATATATAAATTACACTCCATTTTCATTCGGCATAAGTTCAAACTAAGGAAATTTATTTACGTATTATGGGTTTTTCCTGAAAAAGATATTTTGCTACCTACGCAAGTGTAAAGACTCATATAATAGAGAACAAATTATATAAGTACAAGTTACATTATTTTTTGTAGTATGAATAATTTATATATGATTTAACTTTTATTAATTCATGTTTTGAATTATAATTATACATTACGTAAGTGCTGCGTTGATATTTATTAAAGTTGAATAACTATAAATATATTATTTCTTTGTACTTTTTAAAACTATATAATCGAATTTGATTTACTGAAAACAAGAATATGATTGTAAGATTTAATAGATATAATCTGAATGGTAATTTTTTATGCTACAGTAGATTTTAAAATAAAATTGTTCAATCAAATATCAAATACTGCACTTATTGAAATACTGATTGAAACTAAGCTATCCTACACTGCTACTGGACCCATCCAGGTTGTATTTCTACAAAATTATAAGAAAAATATTGAAATTTATTTTAACATGTTTTTTATGCTAATTTTTTATTTTTATCAAATACTATATTTCATTAGTTTGAAGAAATGGTCATTTTCTATGCTACATTAGATTTTAAAATAAAATTGACTAATAAACATTATCAAATGCTGCAATTATGGAAACATTGGTTGAAACTAAGCTATCCTACACGTGCTGGACCCCATCCAGGTTGTATTTCTTCAAAATTATAAACAAAATATTGAAATTTATTTTAATTTTTTTTATGCTAATTTTTTCATCAAATACTAAATTTCATTATTTTTAAGAAATGGTAATTTTTATGCTACAGTAGATTTTAAACTAAAATTGTTCAATCAACATTATCAAATACAACAATTATAAAAATAAAAGTTATGGAAATATTGAAAATAAGCTATACTACACGTGCTGGAGCCCATCCGGGTTGTATTTCTTCAAAATTGTAAGAAAGATATTGAAATTTATTTTAAATTTTTAGCAAATATATTGTATACATACAAAAGTCAGTAATTAACCCTCTAATCTTTTATTTAATACAGATGCATGTATTTAACAGTGAAGTGGTAAATTTTCTTTATACACATATGTACTGTATGGCTTTTCGGCCCATCGGCTAAGCGGACTAAGATCAAACAGTCACAGACTACCAGTTACAGACAGACCTTACCTTGGACACGCTAAATCAGCTACCTGTCGGTCAGACGGGCTAAATACTTCCTCTGCTTTCAATTCCATTTGAACTTTGTTTCCATCTCCATGGAGACCCTCACCCATAAGGACACCCGCCAGGCCGCACGACCCTTGGTCGGGCGGCCAAGCCAAAACCGAACCAGTAAGTTAGAAATAGATTAAGATAATACAAGTCAATAATGAAATTTAAAAAGCAATTAAGCCATGATTAAGAAACCCTAATCATAGGCCCACACCGAAAACTATAAATAGAGGCCCAAGGTAGGTTGGTGAGGATCTTTAATTCGCATTTATTACAACAGTTACTACTACCTACTGATCGACCTTAACTAACTTAAGGATCAGAGCCTTTTAGACAGGTACACTTATCGCCCGCTTGACCGAACGGAGGAGGAGAAAAATTGTATTGAACGAAGGATTCGACGAGCTAATTGAAGAGAACACAGATAGTAAAGGTTGAAGAGTAACTTGAGTGTTGACAGTAGGTGCTTGATCCCTACACCCGAAACAACATACAAATTTAAAATTTTGTTTAATCGTTTTCGTTTTATGGCTTAGTTATTTGTTATGTGTAATCTAATTTACGTATTTCATTTCCTTCCACTACAAAAAGAAAAGTTTAAATTATACCTTTGGTTCCCATTTTCGTAGCAAAATATCAATTTGATTCCTCAATTTTTTTTATCTCAATTTGATCCTTATTTTGGGAAATTTAATGCAATCAAGTCTTTTCCGTTAATGGTGTAGTAACGACGTTAAATGGAGTGACATGTGTCAGTTCTTGGATTTTTTGATTTTTTTGAATATTTTTGAATTATTTATTTATTTATTTAAATTTTTTAAAAAAAATTAAAAATTTAGCCACGTGTCAAGCTGACATCGTGCGATGTGGCATTGATAGTGTCACGTGTCACTATTATGCCATGTGTCATTCCCCTATTCTCAATTTAATAAAAATGTTTGTATAACATTTATATAAAAGTTAATTTTTGTTTTCATTTGGAGGGGACGAAATTGCATAATTTTTATAAAAATTGAGACTAAATTGAAATAAAAATTAAAATGATCAAATTGAGAATGAGAAAATGACATCTGCCATAATAGTGACACGTGACATTGTCACTGCCACATGGCACGAGCAAATTTTTTAATTTTTTAAAAATTTATAAAAAATAAATAAAAATAAAAGAAAATTCAAAAAAGATATAAACAAATAAAAATAAATAAAAAAATTCAAAAAAGCCAGAAACCAACATGTGACACTCCATTTAACACCGTTCCTACATCACTAACGGAAAGGACTTGATTGCATCAAATTTCCCAAAATAGGGACCAGATTGAGATAAAAAAAATTGAGGGAGCAAATTGAAAATAGGGACAAAAAAATATAATTTATAGTTTGTTACGGAGGTTTTAAAATTTCCACATTTAGAGTTGTATCAACCAATTTGTAAAATTTTGGACGATTCCTATTACATGAGTTATATTGTGAAGGTTTTTGTGTGGAGAGTTTTAACATCTCCTATTGATGATCATTATTTTGTGGATATTTAAAATTTATTTTATTATAAATATTTAAATCCTTCTTTTTTTTAGTAATACTCTCTTCAATAATTTTATTTTAAAAATATTAATTAAAATAAATTTTGTTATGAATATGATTAATTATGTTAGTAGATTAATGGTTAAATGATCGATTCATTTATGTACTGTGATTTGTAATTTTTTTTCTATAAGTATTCAGATTTTAGAAGTTATATAATCATCTTATCAAGTTCAGGTTTCTTTTATAATAATACAGGTAAGGGTAATGATATTTTGATAATTTTTTTTTTATCACTTGAAGTAACATCTTTTAAGTGATTTTGGAACATAAAAAATAGAAAAATAAAGAAAATAAAAAATCACTTAAAAAATATCATCTTATAAAATAAATTTATCAAAATTTAATTGTTAAAAAATAATTTTTCTATCGACATTTAAGTTAAAAGGTAAAAGCAAGAAAAGTTTCTTCAGAGTTGAGTTCATATACCTTTTGTTAATCTCTTTTATTCCTTTAAACTAAAACTCAACACTCTCCCTCTCTCTCTCTCTTTGTTCTCCCTAAGTCTGATACAATATTTGAATGTAAACATAAACCTAATTAATATGTTCATTCCTTTCACAAATTGTCATTGACTACAAGAAAAAAAAAAGGATAATTGTGTGAAAGAAATTATGCAAATAACTCTAGTTGTGTTCATATTGCAAACTCTTAACCAGAAAAACATAATATCCTAATGCGAACAAAATGATGTGGAGGCCTGCATCTTCTACAATCTATG
>Ga0214545_1007541_pt1 | contig 18075 bp, 14 predicted proteins | sample CNSS4metaG_FD_160064 | JGI IMG/M metagenome (GOLD analysis project Ga0214545, IMG submission 160064) | Root nodule microbial communities from cowpea collected in UCLA plant growth center, Los Angeles, California, USA - CNSS4 | ecosystem: Host-associated > Plants > Roots > Nodule | place: USA...
GTGTATGTATATGGTAACACCTTCCCCACCTGACCATCCTTGTGCAGCTCACATGTCTGCATGTGGGACTCTCCATTCCTCATATTCTTCCCGGCCGACATGGCCAGCAAAACCATTGTGAAAACCAAAACACCTAAATCAGAAATTTCAACATTTTGACATTAAAAATTCAGGAATTCATGTTTCTATTATCTCAAGTTAATTGTGTGGTTCTTGTTTTCCACTTTTTCTGCATTTTCAATCTTAAGGTTGTTCACATATACACACTCACACCTACACCTAGCTAATAACATTCCTACTCAACATACAAAAACAAAATTTTACTCCTATATGTCCTGTCCACTAAGAACTTAATTTCCTTAAAAAGATTTTAAGAAATTATATATGATGATTTAAAAATGTCCTTGTTTCAATTTTTTTCACCAAGATTCTTATTATTAATTGCTTCTTCTTCACACCATACATCCATTTGGATAGTTTTTAATTATTGAGAAGTTGTGCATTGAATAGCAATTATGATAGAGTAATACATATATTATAAAGAAGAAAAACTTGTTTAGTTTTTATGAACAGAAATTAGGAGATATAAGCATTTTACACCAACCACAGCACCCCACGTGACATGATGTTTGACCATCGACATCATCTTTTGACCAACACTAATTAGTAATTTACGACAACTTGATTGCGGTGGTGCTGTATCTTATGTTTTAATAATTAATTTGGGTGCATTAATAATTAATAATTTGACTGCATATAAAAATTTTACTTGAAGAGCAACAACAAGAACGCTGAATTTGTGGTGTACCCAGAGAGACAGGGTCCTCAGAAAACAACGTCACAGGCTCCAATTTTATGCGTACGTGCCATGAAAAAAAGAAGCAAAATACTTGGTTCACATTCACTCTAAATAGACCCACATATGCCCGACCTAAAAATTATGCTCCATGTACTTTTTACTCTAATTTTGCTTACCAATGATAATCATATATACTTACATGCATGTGATTGCAAAGTTTTTTGACCAGTCAAATAATCTTCAAAAAAGCTTCTTTTCAAATCATTAGATTCCTTCTTCATCCCCATTTTCATATCCTTCCTTTTCTTTTCTTTTTCTCAAACTCGCATATTTTAACTGCAGTACTAAGAGCGGCCACATCTAATAAACTATTAATACAAGATCAATTCCCTCACATGATAATAAGTTAAGCATGACAAGATTTTAAATTCACCATCCAAAACTTCAAAATCCAAATACATTTTTTCACTATTCTAACTACTGCTCTAGCTACGTACGTAGTTGCAACACCATGTGCCTGTGAATTCAGCCCTGTAATGAATAAATAAATAACTTGACGAGAACAATAATATGGTTTTGTTTATACCAGTGGCTGTGATGCTCACAATTCTGGTTTTTTTTCGACAGACAAAGATAGGAAACTATATACTTATAAAGGTAGAAACAATATGCTTTAGCACCGAATCCATGGACATGTGTGTTTTGTTTCGATGATCATAACATTCACCACATATCATACACTTGTTGGATTAGAGATAAAGATAAGTTTATGGTATATAGATAAAAGTATACCGTATATAAGTCGATATATGGTTTAAATCGATTTTGGGAGGTTAAATTAGGTTTAAAGTTTATATCTTTGTGTAGTAAGAATTGAGAAACAAGAGTCACGTTGATACGAATAAGATGGGGATGATGGACACTGGTCTCGTAATGTACTCATCAAGGCTTATAATTTAAACACAGTTTTGGACTACCAAGGAGATGCAGAGTACTGTCATGCATGTGCACATTTTTCCGCTGAAGGAAAAGCATCTTCAACTGCAAATTAGGCACACTCTAAAAATCAACAAACGTAGAAGGCTCCACAGAAATAAAAGCTTAGGATGCTCGCAACTGTTTCTTTGAACAAATCAAAAACAGTGGAAAATATCAGAGAAACTGAATAAAAATAAGAGAGATAAAAAAAAAAAAGAAAAATACAGTGGTGGAGTATATGAGGCACACACACAAGACGCACAACGTTCCACATGAGAACCAGCTAACATTTTGTCTACAGGGGACGATTTTAATAAGTGACTGCCCATTTTGGAACCGTACAAGATGTGTGTCTCCAAAGAGAATCATAGCATATCCGAGGCGATTTCCATGGACAGGGTTTCGTGAATTAGCCCCACCACAGTGAAAAATGGTAACTTTTTTTTTTAAGAATAAAATGTTCTTGTGCTTGTATTGTATTACATGTTTCTACATGTGAAAATTTATATTTATTTGTGTATGTATGAGCAGTGTGGTAAGTGGATATATATAAACAACAAAGTGTGTTATGTTATGGTGACCATGACCTACTAGCAAACACTGATCATCTCTTTCAACCCTTACATATATACACACACTCCCACAGTGACTTTCTTCTCTCTTATCGCAATCTCATTTCCTCTTCTTCTTACAGACAAAGGGTGTGGTAGCTACTCAATATCACAGTCACTGTTCCTCTGCTTCTTCTCATGGATGAAAAGAGAAAGGCATCAAAGAAAAACACCCAAGCCTCTTCTTCATCAAGGTCCTTATTCTCAAGGAGTTCTTCTACTTCAAATTCACCTCTCCTTAGAAGCTTGTCTCAGAAGAATTCTTCTTCGTCTTCTTCTTCTTCCAAATGCAACAACAATCTCCCCAGGAGCTTCTCGCAGAAGAACCCTTCCATCGGTCGGAAATGCACCAATATAGCAAAAGAACAGAAAGCGCGCTTTTACATTATGAGAAGGTGCGTGGCCATGTTAGTTTGCTGGCACAAGCACGGGGATTCATGAACTGCAAAAATGCACAGATCTTGTACTCGGTTTTTTCTGCCACAATTTTTTTTTTGTTTCTGATCCATGAGATCCTTTTTTGGCCCTCTTTCAAATACTATAGATTCGATTGTAATTACAACTTTAACTGAGGTGAGTTATAAGATTTACACATTGCTGCAAATATGTACATCCACTGCATCCTACGTTTGATTTTTGTCTGTCTCTTACTTTGTCTGAAATCAAACTGCTACTCAAAACTTTCAATCTGTTGAATCATGAGTCATGTTTAATTCTCAGATTCTCTCTCTGTTCTGTTCTGAGGGATTTAGACAGTGCATATTATTCTGTTCTGAATGCTTAGGTAGAGTTTGGATCTGCGTTGAAAATTGAAGTTCCATTACATTCATTCCTTCTTCTTTATGCAACTTACCAGAACTTAACTTCTTCTTTCTTTATTCTTTCGTTTTTGAATTTGATGGCAGTATGATTGTGAAGCTGGAATCTCTCTTTTTTTCCAATCTGTCCCCACTCATCTTAGTTAATTTTTCATCAAATAGGCTCTGTTATGTCAGTTCCAAGATTTAACCTTTCACCACGTTGTCAAATAACCTTTTCCTTACAATATTATTATTAAGTAACTTAAAAAGGTGTTTGAGTGTAATTTATTAAATGAAAGATAAAAGTACAGAATTTTTAATTTAAACCACTTTTAAATAGTGTTCAAATAAAAAATATATGAATGAAGCTATTCAGAAATTAGGGCTACTGTATTTTTTTAACCCTATCCGAGGTATATATCCTTCGCCAGACAAATATATAAATAATATCACACAATTTTATTCGATCACAGAATCTTATTTCTGGCGAATTTTCAAATTTGTATATATTATTTAATTAATATATATATATATATATATATATATATATATATATTTATTTATCAGTATACTTATATTTTTAGTATATTTTTAACACTTGCTATGCTAAAGATGAAAGGTATTATTAACACATTGAAAGAATAAAAATAACGCAAAACAATATAACGGAGACTAACTTTATTAAATATTAAAAATGAAAACCAAAGAATTAATGTAACCCAGAGACTCATACATTATTTTAATAGAATTTGAAAAATAATAATGAGGTACTAGATTAAATTTATCGATCTAATACTTATTTATTTTTTATTTTGGTCACACATTTCTTTCTTTTTGCTGTGGTTTACCATTTTTTCAAAAACATACTGTTCTAGACTTCATGGGTATCCTATTTTCATAAGCTGATGTATCAACTAAAACTAAATCATTTCCATTCTATTTATTTACTTGATTCCGACTAAAATGTATGTAAAATATCATTACTCTGATATTAAAACAAATACGGGTAGTTTTGAATTTCAATAGCAATTTAAAAATTATTAATTTTACAAAGAAGTATAATAAAATTTATTATTATTTTTTAAATTAAAATTATTTTTAGTATCATTTTTATTGTATATTTCCACTTTGTAAAACCTATTATTTTTGTATTTTTATTTTGGAACAATTGTAGTGTTTTTTACACATAGGGAATATAAATAAAATAATAAATTTAAAAATTTAAAAATTAATATATTTTTGTGTATATTAAAAAAATCTATAATATTTTACTATTCTTTAGTATCACAAAACTGAATATTTACAACATTACATAATACAATTTGAATTCTATAATTTTTTAAATTGTTAATATAAAAAAATAATAAATATATAACTTAAAGTAAATGAATTGCGTATTATATTGGTGATTAAATGATTTTTTGTTAATTATTATACAAAACTATGATTTTTTTTGTTAACTTTTATCATAAAGTAGTAAATGAAAACTATTATAATTTTCAAACTGCAAGTAAAAGTTATTAACATATAAGTTTTTATCATAATATTCTTATATAATATGCATAAAAAATGAAGAAAGAGTAAATGAAATTATTCAGATTAAATTAATTCTTAAATGTATCTACATTTTAAACGAAACTAAAATTATATTAATAAGAAATATAACATTGTTATTAATGCGAAATCAAGTGTTAAGTTTTGATCATTAAAAATAATAGATAAGGGTTGAAAATATCAAGAGACACACATATTCATATTCATTAACACATAAAAAGAAAAAACTTTTAGTAGAGTAAATTTTTGTGGTAATTATAGTGAAGAATGATTTATTGATTGTTGAGATTTTATTGTACATGTCTAGAAATGGTGCATGAGAAGGTTAAATGGTAAAATTTATGTTAGAGGTGGAAGGTTGTGTAGTAGAATTTTCCTTCGAAATTGTTGTATATCAAACAGTGTACCTGAATCTTGATGTTGACATGAGTGTTTATCTCTTTGTCACTTTCTTTGATGTTATAACATGTGACTTGTTGGATGGCATGTTATTCGATTTTAACCTAAGATCAAAGCTGCGGATTTCTAGAAAAATACATTTATTTTGTCTTATAGCTCCACTTAGATGGAATCTATAAGTTTCTAACTTTGTCTCTCAATACCAAACTTTTCATCTATCTTCTCTCTTTATTGCCCCAACTCAATCTCTTTCATCTAATACCATTTTTTTTAATATGTTTATTTAATATCAAATATATGAATTCGTTAGAAAATTAATTATAACAATTTTCAGAAAACCTAGTGGATAAATAACCCTAACCAGTTCAAAAAGGGAATCACAGAATCAACTTTGCACGTTAAATGGGCTCGTTCATCATCAAGCCCACATTTATTTTATTTGATTTTTGTTATTATACTGGGCCCAAAACAAAATATTAGCGTGATGTATGATGTATTAGACATGATAGTTGCAAATCAAATCATCTTTCAAACGTTGTAGCTTTTCCTCCATGATTAGGATACCACTGAAGTAGACAACATGCATTTTGTTTCATGTTTAATTAAGTTTTAATTTTATAATAATTTCAATATTTTTAATTGAACTTTATTTTATTAAGTATTTAATTTTTTTTTCAATTGAGTCACTTTTGTTTAAGTTTCTCATTGATTATATTCTTTTACTATCTTACTTGCATGTATTTCTGTATAATGTGATATTTTGTTACTAACACATTATGATTGATGTAAAATGACAATTATGATGATCGAAAACATGTTAGATACATGATTAAAAAAAATTATCTTTATTGTTTGTAAATAATGACATAAAAATATAAAAAAAATATGGTGGTTTCGTTACCCAATACATTGTAAAATAAAACATTAAAAATTATCCATGATTTTAGAATGATTGCAATACAACTTTTATATCAGCAATAAAATCTCGCATTTTTTATTACATGAAGACAAATATACAATATGATGAGATGTAATAATAATTATATTATTTAAATATAAAAAATATTAAACTACGTAAACTTAATTAAGAATTTTAAATTTTTTATGTACTCAATTAAAGGGAAAAAAAATTAGTAAATACTCAATTAACTATATATAAGTTTAACTTGACTAAACCTTTGTTTAAAAGAAGATGCATTCCATTTAATTTCTAACATTAATTATTTTTTTAGCTAACACTAAATACTTGTTTAACCCTAAATATATTTATTGAGTTATTAATATTATTTATGACACAATTTTAAGAATTGAATACTTTTTTTTTGGTAAATTGGGTGGTAATAGTAGGGGAAAGTATGTTTTTGTTGTTTGTATTTTAATTTTTTAATTTGTCTTTAATATATGTAGTATATTATCTTAATGTATTCACTAACAATAATTATGATTTTATGAGTATGTAGTAAAATTAAAAATAAAATTGGGGAAAGAAATGCATGGCATGGTGTGATTGGCAGAGTTATTATGTGTACAATTATTGAATGATTAGCACAGAGTGGGGCATGCGTATGGTATGGCATTCCATATACCTACGAACAAAAAAACAAATTACTGACACACTGACGTTAGATGTGATTAGCACATGTTTCTCTGCACTTTTTTTCATCACTGTCTTATTATCTTTTTTACAAATAAAATTATATATATTCTTATTACTTTTTATCTTATGTAATTTTCTTTATTATATTTGAAAAATAAGATAATTAGATATATTATTTATTCTATATATTGTATTAAAGTTGTGTAGTTTAATTATATATAATACAAATAGTTACTTTTTATAATTTACATTATAGTTTCTTTTATTGTTTCTTTTCTCAGCTCTTAACTACTGTATACTAAAAATTAGTTAAGAAGATATGTTATTTTTATTAATTTTAAAAACTTTTATTCCATTTGTTAATTCTTCATTTTTTTGTACCATGTGTATTATTCAACATCAACTTAAAAACAACTAAGGGGAAAGTGTCTATTACATGTCAGATGTAAAAGAAAGGGAAATTCCTAACAAAAATACAAAAATTAAATTTTATCACAAATAAAAAATATTATCCTGGACCTAATTCAAACCAATATTGACATCATTGTATTGTAGAGTTTCTTTTGTATCTCACCATCATTTCTCTTTCTTTCATATGGGCTTTTCAAAGTATAAACAATAAATTTAAAAAGTACATTCCAAAATAAACTAGAAGCAATAAAATATATTAAGTATCATCTGATGTTTAAATTTTTTTATATTTTTATTTTTTAATAAATTTTTATGCATAGTAAATGATCAATATTTATATATATATATATATATATATATATATATATATATATATTTAAAATAAATTAAATCATACAAAAATGTTAAATATGTTGCTTGACTTTTAATAAAAATTAGAATTAGTAATCAAAACTTTAATCCAATTTAGTCTCCTAACTTTAGAAATGTTTAAATTTAATTTTTTAATCAAATTTTATTAAATTTATTTGACGTTTTAAATGCGTTTTATCATAATATTTGAGTTGTTTATACCGTTTGACACATCTCCATTTTAATGTTAGGTGAGAAACACATTTGAAACATCAAATAAACTTAAAAGAATTTGGTTAAAACGACTAAATCAATTCATTTATAAAAATGAAAGACTAAATTGATCTAAAGTTTCAAAGATTGACTAATTCCAATATTAAATAAAAATTAAAGGACAAAAACACATTTAGTAAAAAAAATGATATTTTAAATTATTTAATATCAAAAGGGTACATATTCTAAAACTTTATATTATTTAACATTTGAAATTAAGATTTTCCATAAGACAAAAAGTGTAAATAATAAATAAAAATATTAAAAAGGATAGAAATAAATTAAATGTACATCCTAATAATTATTCGATTTAATAAAATTTAAGTATGTCTTCCCTTAAAAGCATCACATCATTTAAATAAAATCAGAGTATGTGTAATCAATAGCAATGTTGAAAAAAATAAGTGAAAGAGAATGAAAAATTGCATTATTTTTTTTTTCAAATAAATGAAAGTTATGTCAAAATCTAACAATTAAATAAATTTGTTACATTACTTTGAATGTTTTAGTATAAAAACAAGTATCCATTCACCTTTTATTTTAAATAAAAAAAGACAGTTAATGTCATCATCATTAATATTCAACTTTTATATCCATGTAAGACAATCATATTATGTTATCGTTGATACAATTTTTTTTTCTTGCAATTTAAATGTAGATTACTTAAAATAATAAATATATAATTTATTAAAATATTTTTTATTAAATAATTATTATTTGATTAATAAATCATCAATTAATTTAGATTCTTTTAAAAAAAAAGTTACAAGTCTTTTTGTAGAATTTTTAACAACGGTTCCAACTGTCATTCAATAATTCGCTATAAGTCTCACTTAAACTTAAAATTCCTCCAACCTCTAACTGTTATTAAAACTCCGTAATTTTACTTTTCCACCGCCTCATGTTTATAATTACAAAATTGTCGGTGTTTTTTTTTTTATATGATAGTAACTTCGTAGATATTGAATTTTCGAGATCTCGAATTTAGAAAATTGAGACACGATTTTGGAAAACCTTAAAAGAAAAGATAAAAAAAAAGATGAAGTTATAAATGAATACCTAGATAATTAATTGATGGGATATATATATATATATATATATCCGGTCTAAGAACGATGGCCAAACCAGAATAATAATTCTCTTTTTCACTTCTGAGTTCACCCTCCTTTTTTCCTTAATCTCTTATGTATATATAGAGTCCTTCAGTCTTTAAACTGCTATTTTAATGCCAGATCTTTAGCTAACCAACCTACCCACTTCTCCATTATTCTCTCCTGAAATCTCGCATGTGGGTGGTTATTCCTAAAATCAAGTGATATTTGCTCGTCACCTCGGCCATCTCAGCTCAAGTGCTCGTTACCTCGGCCACCTCGGCCCAAATGCTCGTCACCTCGGCCACCTCGGTCCAAATGCTCGTCACCTCGGCCACCTCGGCCCAAATGCTCGTCATCTCGACCTATGACTAAAAAACTCGTTGTTTTATAAAAAATATTTATCAAGTCGAAATCCTGATGAGCACGTTAAGGTCGACCATTATCTGGACGGTACAATATAAATATATATATATATATATATATATATATATATATATATATATATATATATATATATATATATATATATATATACATATATATATATATATATATATAAAAGACATTTAATACCATTTTAACCTTAAAATCGTAAAGTAATAATATTATGGATCGAGTCTTTATTTTTATATTATATAAGTTTGTCTATTATATCCTGTAAGTCTTTTGACTTACTTAGATTATTTCTAAGATTAATTCCTTCCGGTAAATTGAAAAGTCAACACATTGATTAACCAGGCAAATTAGGGCTTAAATTTTGAAAATAAAGTGCATAGAAGGCAATTACCAGTCCTTGTTAACAATTAAACCGAGGAAAAGAAAATACATAGATAACCTACAAAACATAGATATTTGTCTGATAACAATTAAACTTGGGATGATTAAAAAGTCCTGGAGTAGCTATCCTAGCTACTTAATTTGTAATAGACACTTTTGGGGGAGAAGAATGAAGGGATTCTTCCGAATGCATGCATGATTAGATAGCTACCAGAAATCTGGATCCTAAAATTTAAAACTTGAAAGCAACTTTTTGTTCATTCCCAACATAGAAATTAAAACACTACACTTTCCAAAATGATGATCAACATTTTGGGAGATCAGAAGGTGGAGGGAGCAACTTCTGATGAGAGAGTTTGCCGTTGTTCACAATCCAAGCCATCCTCAACCCCCAACTCAGGTGCAAATCAATGTGGCAGTGCATCAGCCAAACTCCTATAATTAATTAATTCACAGTTAGATATCATCACAATTTCAACTTGTATCATAATAATATCATTAAATAGCAATGTTAATTTCCTCTTGCATTTGAAGTGAATTCATCACCTGGGTTGTCAGCGACAAAGCGAATCGCAACCCAACCACCAGAAGGCACACCAATGGTGTTCCTCTCCACAGGGTCCACCAGATTAAACTTCCCAGGATCTGTCACAGGATCAAAGTTCCCAAAACCTTGACCCACCACCATCATGTTGAACCCATGAAGATGTAACGGATGACTCTCTGCTCCCAAGATGCTAGTGTCCTGCAGCACCACCTGCACTCTCGTGTTGTAAGGTATCACCACCACCTTCGTTCCACTCTTCACCATTGTGTTATTCGGCGGTGTCCCCGTGTAGTTAAAGGCTCTCGGAGGAACAACTGGGAAATCCGTGGTGTAATCACCACCGTTATCCTTCCCTGAGAAATAATGCTGTTGAAGAATTGCCACCGAAGGGAGATCGAAAGATATGTTGTTCATGGAAGCAGCGAATTTTGTTCTCTTGTTAGGCCCTTCACATGTTTGGTTTCTGGGACAGGGAATGCTCCCGAGACCTATCGTGAAGAAGAAACTCCTGTCAACTTTCTGAGGGACGTTCGCAGGGTACTTTGCGCTGTTCAAACTGCGAAATTTACGACTGAAATTCGCAACGAACGATGTATCGTTAATAGCAGGAAGGGTTGGTTTCAGTAGGGTGCGGTTTTTCATGTCTGAATATTCCGAAGGAGGGGTGTCGTTGTCGTTATCATTGTCGTTGTCGTATTCTAGAATGCCGGCTAACGTGGAACTGAGAAAGGTACCCTTAGCAGTGAAAAATGGTCTGGCTAGCATGAAGAAAGTAGCATTTATGTACTCAGGTTTTGTGTTCAAGACGACGTTGGTGGTTTGTCCTGGACTAATGACGATGATGTCGGAGTTGAAGGGTTTAACATATGCAGCATCAGCTTCAACAACCGTCATGGTGTGGTTTGCTATGCTGAAAAAGAGTTCATTATTCACTGCAGCGTTGATCAAACGTAGAAGATACGTCTTCCCCGGCTTCACCCTTAGGTTGAACGTATCTATCCACCATGCATAAACATAATTAATCTCACACGAAACCCTATTGATTAATTAATTAATTACTCAGAAAATTAGGTTTGAATACCGTTAGTGGAGCAATTGTAGAGGGGTCCAGGAAGCCCGTTAATGGTGTAGGCATCAGAGACATTTGGACCACCCCCTGTGTGAAGAGCTTGTGCAATCACTGCTTCAGGATCCACATTCCACCACTCTCCTGCACTCAATCATTTCGAGAACATTATATATTTAAAGAATTGGAATGGAATGGAATGGAATGTTTGATTATTATTATTATAGATGCATGCATGTGTGGATGTACCAAAGAGGATGGGAATTTCCTTGTAGGGTTTGGCAAATGGGTAAGATTGGTTGGTTCTTGGGAGAATGATGAGGGGTCCATAGAGAGTAGCCCTTAACCACGAATGGTGTGCGTGCCAGAAGAGAGTTCCTCTTTGCCCAACCAAGCTGAAGTTGTACACATAACTCTCACCACTTTGTACCGGACATTGAGTTATGTAAGATGGTCCATCCGACCATCCACTACGTAGCTGTCTCACTCCGTGCCTGTCAATTTTTTGTCATTACACACACACAAAAACTCAAAATATTCATCGCATGCATGCATGCACAACATGGGGATTGGTTCACAGAATAATCAAATGACATACATACCAATGAATGGTGATGTTGTTTGGAACATGGTTCACCACCTTAACCACTAATCTGTCTCCTTCTCTGGCAACAACACGAGGTCCCGGGAACTTCCCATTAACGGTGAGCATGTTCTTAGTGTGGCACAGCCTGGTAATGTTTTTCAGCCTTATCTGCATGCACAAGTAATTAATAATAGAAAACATTCAGCAGATATCAGAAACACAACGAGAGAGTAGTGTGGTGTAACGTTAATGCGTGTTACGTCGAACTGGTAGTGCCTTGTAACACCTCCATTGTTTGAAGTAGCTGAGACCACAGCATTATTTGGAACGGTCCAAAAGATGGTTAAGACAAAGAGTGTTGCGACAGATGAAGGAATGACTCTTATCATTTTGTTCTGCACCAATTTGTTTGTGGTCAGAATCCAAGTTCGTGAATGTTCACAAGACATGGCTAATTATAAAACTATATAGTTTCAAATATATTCCAACAACAGTAGAGAAAAATGTTGAGTTATTAGTTCTACTCATCAATTCATCTGTGCGAAAAAAGAAAGGAATAACTCTGCACCTACTCGTTCAACTTTTCATTTGTTGTTTGGAGTGTCAATAATTAGTTTAAAACAAACAGAATCTCATGCTTTAACTTCCTCAATACTAATTCTATAACTTTTAGCATTCCACTTTGAAGCCAAACAGTACTTTATTGAATGAGAAGGACATTTTGACCAATCTTTTTTTCTTTAATTACAGGCCAAGAAAGCACAAGAAATTCGACCTAGCCATGGATATAGACTAGGCTAGTTATCTCTAATAATAACACCATTTCTACCATATATATAAATATGTATTATGTATATGAATGTGTATATATGTATGATTGGATTTGAAGTTCTCTCAATTTACCATTCGTCAAATATTATTTCTGTTCACAATAATAATTTTTTAAATGTGATTCATTATTATAAAACATGCAACGAAATGTTGTACCATATAGTTTTCAATTATGTTGTAGCATGATACGAAAATTGTCTCTTGACTGGGACAAGTCAACGAAATTAATGCCTGCATTTATACTTTCTTTCAAGCCAAATATGGAATTTTTCGTATCATTTTTTAGTTTTAATTTCAAATGATGGTTTAATTCATCGCATTGTTGTGCATGCATGAGATTAAAAAATGGTATATGTTTTAATCTTTTTAGTTATGTAAAATCGCAAATTTTATCAATCTTACAAAAATTTGAAATTAAAAATAATCTATGTTCAGAGATGATGTTATACATTATCATTCATACTCTCATTTTAATTTTAGATTGCATGGACAACGATTTTGTCTGACTAAATAAAAAAAGTAAAGCTATGGATACAGAACAATACATTTGCACTTATTTTCACAACAATTTACTTTTGAATGAGGTGTGAAATGTTAAAACGCTTTTTTTTTTTCTTCTGAAAATAAAAACTTCCAGATTGCAAAGGAATTAGAGTTAAAATCATCATATACTGGTTACGAGACATAAACTACATAGATAAATTAAATTGGATTATTTTAATTTAAATGATGATCTTAAAATTTCAAACAAATGACACGAAAATTTAAATATTTAAAGAGAGATTTTATTTTTTTATCTAAAATGCTCTAATTCTATTCAAATAGAATTATTTCTGGTATATTAATTAGATAGACAAATCTAACAACAAAGTTAATTTTTGTTTGTCACACTATTAGATTTTTTTAATATATTCATTCCTTACAGTACGTAATTGCAAGGATCTAACAAATGAGTTTGGACCTGGTTTTTTCAACCAAGTTAATCTTGTATTGTGATTTCAATGAAACATTGGTTAAAAGAATTTCATAATTTTTAAAAAGTTTAAATTCATTTTATTTTAAATCATTTTCATAATTTTTAGAAAGTTTGTTTCATTTTAAACTATTTGTGTACATAAAAGATTCAAATTTATTGAATTTTAGTTTATGTATTAGTCGAAATCATTTTTTGACCAAAGTCTACTAATAAAAAGTTTAACTGGTTTGAATAAGAATTTTCCTTATTAGTATTATCAAGATTTTTTTTTAGTTGATGTTGGACACTATTATATCAATTGACATCCATCAAATTTATTGGTTAGATATTGTTTTTTTAACTTTACAACCGAAGTCAACTAAAAAATCCACTTACTCCCATGGATCAAAACAATGCGAGCCTAAGTGATAATAGACAACTTTGGACAAAAAAATAAATAAATAAAGAGTTGCTATTGATTAAAAAAAAAAAAATACTGGCCAAAATATAATCATTCAAGAAAAATAGTCTTCTTAGTATTATTCAAAAAAAGTCCTAATAATGTCAATTGAGTTGGCTTACAAAAAAGGAAAAATAATCTTAACGTCAATTGAGAATTATCAGCATCGACTAAAATGGCTACCTTATGTCAATTGAAAAGTATTTCTTATTGTCATCGGTAAGAAATAACGACTAACATTGATTGAAAAATAATTTACTTAATTTTCTATTTAGTTTCAATAATTATAATAAGAAAATGAAATAAAACTAAAATTAGTCTAATCAACATTATGATTCCTTAATTAAATAGATTGGTTGTGTTAAGTCAACACTTTTTTTACTGATGAAAATATGGATCAAATTTATGGTAGTTTTGTTATGGAAGAATAGTATTTTGTATGTTTTTTGTTTAAACAAATTTTAAGGCCTGTGGAGTACCAAGAACTCTATTATATATTTACACATGTTTTTTTTTTTTTGAAAAAAAGAAAAGAAAAGAATAACATATTTTAATAATCAGCGAGCTTTATACGTAGACAATGTAAAACAATTGTTTAAAATGTTTTGTCCAATTATATCATGAAAGGGTTTTTTGGGAGTTGAGAAGAAGTGAGTCGAGAAGAAAAAGGACATCAATTTATCGAAGAATTCCATCTGTGACTTTCGACGTTTTTCTTTTTTTTTTTTTTTTTTTTTTTTTTTTTTTTTTTTTAACTCTTTTATTTTTTTTTTTTTTTTTTTAGATTTCATGTTATTTAACACCATGAATAGTTTTAAATTTTCATTTGTTAAAGTTAAATGTAATTATCCAACTCTTTAATAATTCTGATTATATATATAATCTATACTTCTCTTTTTTATTAAATTTAATCTTGATACTTTATTTTTTATTATAACTAGGCCACCTATAAACTAAGTTAAATTTTAAGGAATTGAAAGATTTTTAAACATAAGATAATAAAACAATCACTAAATATTTTGTTTGGAAAAAAAAATGACTTATTAGTCTTTCACAAATAATTGAACATAAAAGTTTATCTTATTGGTATACTTAAGATTTGTTTTAAGGAATTGCGGTATAAATTTTCATGATAAAGATTCATCAAAATGAAAATAAAAAATAAGGTACAAATTTAATTAAGATCTTAATGTATAGGTGATGAAACTTAACCCCAGTGTATATTATATATTTCTATCTGACGTGCTTTTAACTTTTATTTTATGTTCTTATTTTTTTAATTTCACTTCATTCTGTATAGTTTATCAAAACTTAAATACTGAAATTGAAGAGACTATATGGAAAAGAAACAAATACACAAGAAAAAAAAGCAACACAAAATTTCGGCCTTAATTCCTTATCTCTTAATTACATGTCATGGTCATCATAACTGTCACACACAATTTCTTAGAGCAAAAATACTGAACAAAGAAAGACATGAAAGATGACGATGATAAGATATATGATGTAACATATATATCAGTCCCAGATCATGACAACTGCTATAACAGCTACACCAGAAAGCACGGCGAGAAACCTAAACCAGGGAGTGTCGAAACGGCTTGTCCCCTTCTGTTTGAAACCTTTGGATATCAAATGATTGATGGCAACATAGATGAACACCCCACAAGCAATTCCCATCGTTATGGCAAACATCCAATCGGCGGTGCTTCCTTGAGTTGTGGCGTCTATGGCTATTCCGATCGCCACACCGGCGGCGCTCGACACTGCGAAGGCCAAAGAATACACAGCACTTGTCACTAAGGGTCTCTTAGGTAACATCCTTAACAAAGCAATTCCCATTGCGATCGCAGCAAATATCTTGTGCAATGATATTGTCCACAAGTTCTTCCATGCCTCTCTCTTCGTACCTGAATTAATACAAGTTATTAAACATTATTTTAAGATGATTAATTAAGGTGAAGGTGAGAAAAATAATAACCTGCAACTCCAACGGCAATGCCCTCAAAAACCGAATGGAAGCAAAGTGCAAGGATGAGTAGAATGGTGTCACCCGTGGAGGAAGTTTTCATCAATATAGGGTTTGTTGCCTCCACTGCGCAGTGATCTGTGGTTGGGTCATGTTCTTGAGGTGGTGGTGTTCCTCCTTCCAGTTCCACCACTTTGGGTTTCGTCTGGGTATTGCTGGTGACAAAACCCACTACGCAGTCACCGAGCATGGTGAGAAGGTACCCAGATGAAGCCAGCATAAAGGCAAAAGGGTAAGTTTTTGTGGTGAGTTCTCGAAAAGTGTCATTAGAATCGCCCAAGAAATGCATCAGAGAAGTTCCCAAGAAAACCCCACCAGCGAACTGAGTCCCCAACACAAGAAAAGTCTCATTCCAGCGGAAGAAGTAGGGAGACACCCCTCCGGCGAAAGTGCTCACAAGCATGATCATCAAACACCATAGTTTCACCAATATCAGACCCTTGGAATGCAAACTTTCTCTGTCGGATTCACCCTCTCCTCGGTGAGCCTTGATTGGATCCAGAAGCGAGGCTAAGAGACACACGACGAGGAAAGTTATTGTGCTTGATGAAGTCATGTATGTTCTTTTCTATTCTTCTCTGCTATATCCAAATAATCTGAACTTCTTGCTTTAATGGAGTCAACTACTCGTTCGCATTGCGTTCATGTGTCCATATAGATATAAATATTAGTGTTTGTGTGATTTGGTACAATAATTAGATTAATTATGGAGTTTGTATTACGTTTACTTGCACTGCGTTTGGAGGGATGCGTATGCTGTATTGTACCATTTGTTCTACACACAGGGATTGGTGTCATGATGTATATTCCCCCAAAATATATTCTTGCAAAGTGTAAAAAGTTTGAATATGTTTGGCTTTATACTATAAGTTTTCAAACATGCTCCGTCATCAATTGTATGTTCCCATGAATCGCATCGTATCTGTCCCTTTCATTGTCATATTTTACTTGGTGGAATACAAGAGATAACAAAGACAAGAGGACAATCCGGAAGCTTGATTCCAGCAAAATTTGGGAGAACACATGGAAGAGATTCCAAGGACGTTGGTTTCTGCAAGTTCATTACTTCAAGTGCTTGGAGGATTCGAGAGTCAATGACGATAATGTTAAGTATTTTTCACAATAAAGTTACTGATATACGAATTAAACTATAAGATATATATGCTTGTAGATGAAAAGTTATTATAGATTTTTTAGGGGCCTTCTCCCTGCACCTCCAACGATTCTTCAGTACCCCCAAAAATTACTCTAATACCCTTATTTACAACCGGCTGAGAGAGTGGGTGAAAGTGGTTACGACGCAGTAAATTTCATTTACTGCGTCACCAACATCCTACACCCCCAAAACGTTACTTCTTCAAATCCGTTTCGTTTCTTCTCCATCCCGTGTTCACTTCCATTTAAACTTTTTCTTTTTCTGTTTGCTTTTGATCTGAAACGTATATAAGAAAATATTTTATGAAACGGAGACAACTTTTACAAAACGAAATACGTTTAAATAAAAAAATCAAAATGCATGCGAAACGGAATACAGAAGCCGTTTCATACATACAGAAACGGATTCTGTATTCCGTTTCATAAAAAAATTTGCAAAATTTTTTATGAAACGGAATACAGAATCCGTTTCTGTATGTATGAAACGGATTCTGTATTCCGTTTTATAAAAAAATACAGAAACGGATTCTGTATTCCGTTTCATAAAAAAATTTGCAAATTTTTTTATGAAACGGAATACAAAATCCGTTTCATACAGTATGAAACGGCTTCTGTATTCCGTTTCGTATAAATTCTGATTTTCCTATCATTCCATATGTATCACAATTGAATAAGTTATTTGTTGAAATTTACACTCCTTATTTGTATGGATGTTTTGTCCAACACATAAACACTTGAAGTCCAAACACTTGAACATGAAATAGAAACCAAAATTTTGTTTTTCTAAACGGATTACATAATC
>Ga0214545_1007542_pt1 | contig 18072 bp, 13 predicted proteins | sample CNSS4metaG_FD_160064 | JGI IMG/M metagenome (GOLD analysis project Ga0214545, IMG submission 160064) | Root nodule microbial communities from cowpea collected in UCLA plant growth center, Los Angeles, California, USA - CNSS4 | ecosystem: Host-associated > Plants > Roots > Nodule | place: USA...
GTGTAAATATATTATTTATTTATATATATTTTTTAGATTATTTAATAAATTATAAATAGTTTAGTAATTTAAGCGGGGACGGGTATTTGGGCGGGTATATATATATCCCCATCCCCATCCTCATCCCTAGTTGAAAATTTCGGGTATTACCCATACCCATACCCATACCCAGTCAAAACGGGGATTCCCCGTCAAAACGGGGACGGGTTCGGGTGATACCCACGGACACGGGTTTATTTGCCATCTCTAGTGAGAAGCCATTAGAGAGGGTGGAGAAGAAGAAAAGAGTAATAAGTTTATCCTTTGCAAGTCTGTGCAGAGAAACTACCTTGGAGAAAATGTTTTATTCATCTTCTCATATATTGGGATTCACTCTATTGTTTATTTAAAGTACCCATTGGCATTTGTTATCCACCCTTGTTGGTGAATATAGTAGTGCTCTGTTGATCATTGAAATATCCAAGAGAACTTGTGATGTACCAATTAATTTTTATTAGTGGAAGTTTTTACTGGACAAGGTCCCCGTGGATTTTTCCTCCATTTTGAGATTTTTTCCGTGGGTTTTGGTGTGTGTTGGTTTCTCCCTTCTCTGTTTTATGTATTTTATTATTTTGCATATTGTTAGGAATCCAAGTGTGAGTCTAAGTCCCATATTGACCAGAATTGAGAAAGTAGAGCACCATATTAGTTAGGGAAGATTTGATCTGTTTACTTCCACACTTAGTTATCTGTTATTTTTTTGTTAGATCTTCCCAACAACTCTGGTATCAACTGAATCAATTCTCCAACACAGAAATAAGAATTAATTGTTTCTCATTCCGTGTGAATTGTTTATTCATTCTGACCAAATACGTACTAATTTTGTGTTATAAAATCAATTCTAATTAATTTGACACAACCAAACATGCAGCATAACTAGTTAAACTGAATTAATAATGTTGAGTTAAAGCTAAATTATATCAAATCATTCCGATATCTTGCGTTATTGTGTGATTGTGTTAAAATATATTAAAATCTTGACTTTAATGATTATTAATCTTGACTTTATAATTTAGATAAATTGTTATCATTAAAAATAATCTATCTAAAATCATATTTTAGAAAACGTTACTAAGTATCTTCGTTTTTTTTTTCTCATGCGCAATCTATACAGGACGTAATTAATATTATTGAAGTAATAAGACTAATATTAATATAAGGGAAAAAAAACTGAGATTTGAATAGTAATACCGTACTATTTTGATTTACTTTGTGATATCATTTCGTGTTCCGTAGGCAAACCTTTGACACCCATATATTTGACTGTTTCCGAGGAACATGTTCCTACAACCAACATTTTCTTGGTCCCCTTTCTGTGTTCTCTCCGGTTCAACTTGGACGGTTGTGATATTCTTCCTTCTCAATATGGGTACACCGGATTAATTCATCATGAGTTTGATATTTCAAACAAACTCAATGAATTTTTTAGCTATTTTGATTTATTTTATTTTAACCTGAACAAATTTAATGAATCAATCAACTATATTTTTAACCTTTTACTATTCTTTTTTTTTCTTCTTTTTTAATTTTATGTTATTGAGAATATTAATCCGGTCATGTTACATTTATACATATATTATGATCATATCCAAAATAAAAAGTGAAAATATATTACATAAAAAAGTAAATATTTCATGTATACATTGAATAACAAACTATATGAATGATATATTTATTGCATTTTACAATAAATTTATTTAGTAGTAATTGGTCGAAGTGAAAATGTTTATATTATGTTTAGAAGAAACTATGGAGCATATATCCTTGGACAGGAAAAGTGATAGTGTGGTGACATGAGATGGGTGGGCAGTGGCAAAAGATGTTGTTACTTCTTACCTTATAAATAAATAATTTATGATTTCACTAACCTTCATGGTCCACTTCTGACAACTCTAATCTGAACTAAACTATATATGCAAATGCCAGGAGTCACGTGATGATGCAATCAACCAAGATGTTGCTGACCATGCGTGATAGAGGGGTTACAACTGCTCCTACACCCTTCTCTCTTCTCTTTCCATGTCTAAATATAATAAATCATTTCTTCCAAAAAAAATTATCTTCGTTTTTTTAACCCTCTAAATTCTTAGATCTTCAATTCGTGGTCCCAGATAACCTACCGTACACTACGCCATCAAAACTCACAATTCATTGTGCTTATGATAAGAGTAGTTAAGATCATTCTGAGCTTATTTAAAAATCTTAGTTTTATACAATTATTTGTTTTCAGTCCAAAACTAGGCCTTAAGGAGAAGGTGAAGTCTTTGGTCCTTTGGTAAGTATGATGTCCTTCAAACGAAGGAGCATGTGGGCCATGGAGTTATAATTTGGCCCAAGTCATTGCAGATGCTCAAGTGCCTGCCACTTTCAATGGGCCTAAAATGACATACTCGTTTCAATTTGACCCAAAAGGATAAAAAATTGTGCTCAGTAAATTGTGTCGGATTCTGATTTTAACACACCTTGGGGCTTTGTATTAAATAAATTCACTGCAAAAGTATAACCTTAAGAAGTCAAGTTCTCACTTTTAATCTCTGCGCTTTTATTAAAAGCATCACCCCTTTTGCTTTTTCATGATTCGTTCTTACGTTTTCTAGGTACAATTAACTTTTCATTTTAAAGTCTGATAACGTAAACACGAATGAGATGTGTTTGAATTCACCAATTTATTCCTCACCTTTTGTATACTTGAGAAAATGTGAGAATGATAAACCAAACACACTGTCTTTTTGCTCTGATAAATTCGATGATTTGGTGCATACATCAGCATTGTTCGATAAGGAATTATGGATTTGAATTGCCTTCGTGGGTTTTAATAGTTTATAACCCGCCAACAATAAGTTCTTCATCAAAAAATTTCCTTCGAAACACACACTTCAGAATTGAAAAAAAAAAATAAAAATGGAATGCATGTAAAGTTTTATTCCAAGAGGATATATCAGCACATTGAGAAGCAGCAATACAAACAAACATACTAATATTGATACATATACAGCACCACAATTAAACTAAGTCATTTATCCTCTAATAATAGCCCTTCTCATCAGAACTCTTCCCAACTCTTCTCTTCAACCCTGAAACATCATCGTCATCATCCTTCAGAACAAAACCACCATGTCCATGACCATCATTATCATCATCATCCTTCCCAACCAAGGTTTCCTTAATCTTGTGTGTGGTGTCCTTCGCCGCGTCCCACGCCCCTTGCACGCCCTGCTTCGCCTTCTCCCCCACGTTCTTCAGCGTCTCTCCGGCCGATGCCGCCACCTCCTCCGTCTTCTGCTTCGTCCTCTCCGCCCCCTCCTTACCCTTCTCCGCCACTGTTCCCGCCGCCTCCTTTGCACTTTCTTTGGTCTCGTACGCATACTCTTTCGCCCTCTCTTTCGCATTCTCCGCGCTATCCCTCACTGACCCCGCCGCATCCATCGTCTTCTCCTTCGCGTCTTGTGCGTATTCTTTGGTTCTGTCTTTCGCTTCTCGCGCTTGATCCTTCGCCATCTCCACGCCTTCTCTTGCCGTTTCCTTCGCCCTCTCCGACGCATCATCTGCCTTACGCTTTGGCTCTGGAGAATCATATGTCCAATTGCGTCTTGCGTCTCTCGTTCCCTCTGACGCATTTCTCCACTGCGAATGTATAAACGTCAAATTTGTCTTTCAACCTAACTTAACTACCCTTTGATACACAAATTCAAGTTTTAAGAAAATGTTTGTACAACTCAATTATATGTTCTAAGATTTTGTTTAACACCATAAAAGTATCAAATTTTGTAACAATATTCACAACATTTGCCATTGTGATGAAAGTAAAGTTTGTAACGTAAATAGCAGAGCGGAAAGAAAAAAAGATTTGCGATTGTGATGGACATACCTCTGAAGAGTTGGGAGAGGAAGCGAAGGTGACCCTGGAGGGTTTGAAGGAGAGGTAAGGGGCGTGAGGGAGAGACTTTGAGAAGCGAAAGAGAGTAGTTCTGGTTATAAACATGGCTGCCATATCTTTTTTCCTTTGTTTTTCTGAGAAGGTTTTGTTACTTGCTTCGGTTTCATTTGTACTATAATTTTATCCGCTTAAAAAGAGAATGGTGTGACACCCTTTTGGGAAACCTGCATGTTGGAAAGAAAAGGTGGCAAAGAAGAGGGTTGCCATGTGTGTTCTTTCCTGCCACGGTTCTTGGAAACTTGCCACGTTTTCAGTCGCTGGTTTGAAGAATGACGTGAAGAAAGTAAGCAGTTCAGTGAGTAAATCCAATGAGCCAATCTTTTGTTGACCACCGTTTACAATGGGAATCAAATCTATTGGCCGATTTCATATGTCACTCGAAGCCACTACAATGATCTTCACAAAAACAATTCTAGGCTCATAACAAAGACAGATAGTAACTCTCTCACTCATGCTTCATCCTATCATCTTATCCAGTAAAGAAAGCATAGCCTCCAAATTATTTTGAGATTTGGCTAATTGATTAGGTTGACGAGTTCAGTCTATAAATAAATAAATAAAAAGTAAATTTAAATTATAAGTAATCTTGTTACGTACATGGGCCCAATTTTAGTTAAATATAATTTAGGTTGTTTAATTCTTGAATTAAGGACAAACATACATACAATATATAACAAAATGAAGATGGTGATTAAGACCAAAATTTTAATAATATTAGCATAGGTTGCGTGATGAGAATAGTAATCAATTCCATAAATATTTCGAAAACACAGATTACACCAAAGAGAATATTTTTAAAAATTGAGCTGATAAGATTGAACTTCGAACATGAGTTTTTGTAAATCGCTCTTTTGTTTTGGAAATAAGAAATATAAATCAATTATCACCTCTACTCTCTGAAATCATGTTTAAGGATAGAGGAACAAGTAATAAAAATATAATATAATTATTCATATGTTGTTTTTTATGTTAAATATTTATAATGTCAAAGTTGATCAAGCCATAATAAGATGGGCGCTTCTCCCTGCACCTCCAACAGTTCTTCTGTACCCCCAAAATTTACTATTATGCCCTTATTTAACTTACAGGTCAAAGTGGGTGAAAAGTGGGTAGGGACGCAGTAAATTTCATTTACTGCGTCGCCAACTTCTCTGCACCCCCAATACTATTTCTTCTCCCGTTCCTTCTCCGTCCCACTGTGCCTTCATTTAAAATGTTATCAGTTTCATTCTTCGTGGTCCCTGAAGAAGTCCTGAGCTTTAATTTTTCTGAACTTCATTATTTCATTCTCTGGTGGGTGGTGGTCCCTCTTTTGAGGTTTGTATAACTTTCATTCATTTTATTAAACGAATTCTGGAATCCGTCAAACTATTACGAAACGGATTACATAAACTGCTTCGCGAAAAAAAGTTAAAATTTATGGGAAACGGAATACGAATTCCGTTTCATAAAATTGTGACACGGATTCTATAATCCGTTTCAAAAGAATTTGAATTTTTTTTTGAAACGGATTACAGGATCCGTTTCACAATTTTATGAAACGGAATTCGTATTTCATTTTCCAAAAATTTTGAAATTTTTCCCGAAACGGATTACATAATCCGTTTTGTAAATATGTGAAACGGATTTTGAATTCCGTTTCACCATGTTCCATGTTTAGTGTAGGGAGCCCCTTTCACTTTTATTTAATCCATTAATTCATAGCCTTTTTATAGTCCATAAAAGACAAACCCAGAAGTCCTCCTGCAAACACATCTTGCCAATGATGCCAATAGTCATCCACTCGTGAGATTCCAACCATGCAAGCAGTAAGAAGAGGAAGAAAAACAATGCATAGTTTTGCTATGTGCCCTTTTTTATCAAAAGCTTTAATCTTTCCTGATAGGTACGGAGAGAGAAAACCTAAACCTGCAAAGGACCCTGCACAACAACATTTATCAGAAAAAGGCTCATGCACAAACAATTTTCAGTACAAATACAAATATGCTAACATTATGCTTCTAACATAATTAATGAGTATTACGAGAAATATAATTCAATGCTCAAATTCGACCTGTCTACATAATAAAATGCATTGTTATTTACCATTGTTCCCACCAAACGGATTACATAATCCGTTTCTTAAAGATAATCCGTTTCACCAACACCCCGTTCATGTGCAGAACCTGTGCTACTTCCATTGTTTTCTTTTTTATCTCTACTTTGCTCTCGTTTTGGGATATTCTTTTTATGAGCTTCTATGCTTCTAATCAAGCACATATAACCACGAAAGCTACCAAACATATAACCAAGTGATCACGACCTTTAGGTCTCTGTTTGGATATTAGGTAAAAAAAATGAGGGAACGAAAAAAAAAGATAAAAAAATGAAAAGAATTTAAGTGAAAAGTAAAAGAATGGATGGAAAGTGTAACAAGATGTGTTTCAGTAAAAGAATGTAAATATTGATGATATATATAAAATTGTGACATTAACAGGTTCACTTCCAGGAGCAGGTTCACTTCCACATCGGGCTTTCTACAACCTTGCTCACAAATATGGACCTCTCATGCATCTCCAACTTGGTGAGATTTCTGCGGTGGTTGCATCCTCCCCCGGCTTGGCCAAGGAAATATTGAAAACCAACAAAAAATAACCAAAACGGGTTCCATGTTCCGTTTCAGCGTCTCCTACACGGATTTCAGAATCCGATTCTGTAAAAATCAAAAAAAAAAAACGGATTGTGTATTCCGTTTCATCGTCCGACACGGATTCCAGAATCCGTTTCAATAAAAAAAATAAAAACGGATTGTGTATTCCGTTTTAGCTTTCTGGGAAACGGATTTCACATTCCGTTTCGGAGAAAAAAAACAAAAAAAATAAAGGAAATGTGTTTCCGTTTCAGGCATGTTTAAAACGGATCTGTTAAGCTGTTTCGGTGCACTCTTAAAACGAAGACCGTTTCTCAATTTTGATGAAACGGATCTTGTTTGTAAGGGTGCAGAGCGTGAGGATGATTTTGGGGGTGCAGAGCGTGAGAGTGATTTTGGGGGTGCAGAGGTATGCTGCGAAAAAGAGACAATAACTCTTATATTTTACCATGAACAAACATGAAAATAAATTTGGTTTTGGGGATACAGAAGAAATTGTTGGAGGTGTAGGGAGAAGCCCCCTAATAAGATTGTCAAAATGGATCAGACCTGATGAATCGGCCTATCCTGAAAAGTTGGATCGCGACCGTGTTTTCAACCAACAAACCCAAAATCAACTAGACATGCCAAACCCATAAACCGTCGAGCCAAACTGTGAGCCAAGGTGGCCAACCCGCAACCCGTTTAATAAAAAACTCTCCTCATTTCGCTTTTTTTCGTTTCTCACTCTCAATCTTAAACCTCACTCTCCTTTACCAAACCAGATATTCATCTCTCTTTATATACTTGTCTCTTTCTTTCTTCTCAACTCTTATCTCAAATACTCATTACCCCTCGTCCATCTCACGTTCATTGATACTAAAGCAGGATGAACCATTCAGTCCACGTCGTTAACGATCCACGACAACGATTTAGTCGTGCCACGAACGACAACAATCTAGACACCATGTTTACACCGAACATTAATGCAGAAGTGACGTGTTAATGGCGATGCGAGCTTGGCATGCGCAAAAAGAAAACTCAAATTGGTTCTCAAAATGCAAATCAGAAAAAAATAAAATCAGAACTAGCATGCCAACCCACGTTCCTGCGGATAGGGTTCCAAGTTGTAACTTATTTTCAAGTGACGGCCCAACCGAGGCCCAACACATTTTCGGCTTCCGATCAAACCCAATACAGTCCGAGTTGACCCGTATTGTCTGTCACTCCTAACCGAGAGTTGATTTAACTTCAGCTTACAAGATAAAAAGTAAAATAAACATGTTAACTAAAGTTATCTTAAAACATGTAAGTTGCTTGGTTGGTTAATAAATATTAAAAAAATAAATAAAAATTAACTGCTTATTTCAATTTCACTAGACCTACAGTACAATCAAAGAGTCGGGAAAGAGCTAAAATTATAAAAAATTAATAAATACCAATTAAATGCAAAGTTCAGTGTCAGACCGTCCACCAAACTAAATCTAACGAGTTTACTCGAATTCGCTCTGATTGAAAAATAATATTAATCTTCATAATTTTAGTGGCTTTCCTACACTTATCTTTTTTACGCTTTGACATGATTAAAACGTTTTTTCTAGACTACCTTTCTCAGTAATACAGCAGAATCTGCACGCTTTCCTCCAAAAAATCACAAAATCCACTAGACCTGCTGTTGTCAATAAACTAAGATGCTCGAGATGACAAGATCATAAAAGAAAACTAATGTAGAGCATGCACGACAACAGTCTAATCTTTTGAGAGAAACTTTCAAACCCTATAGTCCTTTTGCAGCCTCTTACCTTCATTAACGCATAAACCATAACGACAAGCATTTGGTTGGGAGGGAAAAAATGGCAGTATAAATATCAACAAAAGATTAATAATTCCACCGGAACAAAAAATCAACTCCATTAAACTGTCGAACAATGCATAAAAGAAATATTAAAAGAAAAAGTATTTGAATAGCAAAATAGAAACATACCCAAAAAAAGGATCATGAAATGACACTATCAAAAACTAGAGCGAAGGTTAAACTTCATCTGTCTCAAAGAAGCTTATGCTGTGGCAGCTTGTTTAGTAGCACTGGAAAGTCTTGATCTTCTCTTAGCCAAGCTCTCACTCCGGCGTTCTCTCTGCTCCTTCAATCTGGAGGCGAGAAGTTTCTGGTACTCCGCTGCCTCTGATTTTGCTTTGGCAATTCTCTTCTTCTTATCTGCGATCCTTGCTCTCTTTCTTTGCAGGGTCAGGGGAGTGACCAGTCGTTGGATTTTTGGAGCCTTGCTCACCTTTTTCCCTGTAACCAAAATATGTAAACCAGTTACAACCACAACTTCTATATCTTCTCAAAAAATAATCTCCTATATAAATTGCCCCTCTGTTCAAAATTAATCTACCAAAATATGCAAAAACCAAAGGTTTATATTTTTATCCAAAAGAATGAGAAGTGACAACTCATAGCAGTTTATCTCTTAAGTTCACACTACTTTTTTTAGATTTTTCAGAAAGAATAATGTCAAGAAAACACTTTTATACACAGCTCCAGGAATAGATAATATTGATAAATTATTGCAGCAAACAAAAATACAGAGGTACAAATTGAAAAGTAATACAACCAGAATAGCTCTGTTAATGTAGTCACCACCAAGCTAACAAAATTGATAAATTCAAACTTAGATGCACAAAAAAGGCAGCAGTAAAGATTACAGGTTATAAATGGGTTAGGCTTGAAATTTATTCGCAAGAACAACATAGCTACATAGAACAGTGGCAGAGAGAATACACATTACCAGCTTTAGTTGTAAAAGTTCTCCTATATGTGTTGACATACTTCCTCACATCATCATCCTTAGACAGGTTGAAGAGCTTTCGAATTTTGGAAGCTCTCTTTGGTCCCCTCATCCTTGGCTTCTCAACATCGGTCAGGCCTGGTAAATCACTGTCACCCTTCTTTACAATTACCAAATTCAGAACAGAGAGGTCTGGGCTGACAATGCACCCACGAACAGACTTCCTCCTGCGCTCTCCATTGCGCCTTCCATATCCACGGAAACAAGGAGTTCCTGCTCGTGTAAGCAATGAAATAAAATTTGACATCAGACCACAAATGAATGTTGCAAAAATATCAGTATATCTGAAACAAGTATATCGGATATTTACAGAAGTTATTAAATAAAAATGTATGATTTCACACACAATGGAGTGATTTACAAAATATTTACAGAACATATCCATATCCAAATATAGAACATGAGAAATATAGAACATAAGATGAAAGAATGCTTTCGTTCCGACGTATTTATAATCAAACAAAACAAAAGAATTTTTAAATAGTCGGACCTCTGTGCAAAAGGAGACGAACACGGCCAGGGGTCAACACTCCTTGCTTCATTGGAAATCCTTGCTTGTCACAACCTCCAGTAATTTTAAAGACATAGCCTTTGAATTCCTGAAAGTAGCAAAACAAAAAGGAATGATAGGTCAATAACTAATCAAAGTTTATCATGAAATCTAAGCAACAACCAATCGACGGAATCCAAAAATCATACCTCGCCCAAAGCATCACCAAGAACCTCTTGAGAGATCCTCTTGTCCCAAAATGCTCGACTGCGATTAAAACCCAAATTACCATAACACTAACTAAAATTATGACATTTATCATTTTTTTTCTTCCTAATATTATGCAATGGGTAAAGAATAAATTACAGCTTCTGGTCGTCATCGATCTCCAGCTTCTTCTGACAACCGGTGGTGGGATTCGCAATGTTGAACTGCAAAAGAAGGTGTGTTTGTAAAATTCAGACCCAATGAAGAAATCAAATGAGCAAGCAGGTTAGGGTTTCAGAGACAAACCTTCATCTTGAAACCTGGCTCCGAGTCTCCCTGTGAGCGTCGCAGCAACTGAGTGAAACGATAGAAGAAATTAGGGTTTATGACTTATGAGCGTGGCGGTGACTTTGTTTATCTTCATCAAATAATTGGGCCTGACCAGCCCATGACCCGAAATCTAACGTTTAGTTTTCTTTTTTTTTAATTTCACAAATTTTGTCTTTATACTGTTTTGTAGATTATAATTTTTTTACTATTTTACTATTATAATTTGGTCTAATAATTAAAACATTGTTTCAAATACTTCTCTCTGTACAGCATCAACTTAGTACTTCAATTGAATTCATGATTGGTCCAATTTTCAAAATATTATTTCAAATATTTCTATATTATTTATTTTTTCTTCCATTCCTCCTTCGTTATCACACAGTTGTTTTTGACTATTTTTTTCAAAATGTCACTGATTCTTCTCTCGCTCTTTTCTTAAGTTAAAAGTCTCTATTTTAAGTTTTTTTTTTATTTTTTAAATTTATTTTAAGTTTGAAATAATAATAAAAAAATCATATAATATTTTAGTAAAAAAAATATTTTTTATATTATATTTACTATTAATCTTACTTTATATCTTAATATTTTAAAAGAATTTCAAAAAATTTATCCAATGAAACTACAAAATATATTTATATTCATCCTTAAATATAATTTTAAATTTAACTACAAAACTATTATCTTTTATGTGATGTTTTTAAATTTGTATAAAACTATAGAAATATATAAATAGGAATAACATCTATTTTGATGTTCGTAATCCTAAAAATAAAATAATTTTATGCCTAGAGTCCATAATATTAAGCAAACTTGGTCGATCAAGAAAAAAAACATATATTAAAGTTGTCAAGATGGGTCGCAATCTGCGAGCCAATCCGCTTCACCACAGGTTTAGATCAGGTTGGGTTAAAAATTTTGTACAAAATTTCAATATGAGTTGATTTTTGACCCAACTCATTCAAGTTGAACATGTGGTGAACCAGGTTAACTTACCAACCCGCAAATAAAGGATTACACAAGTATTATTTTATTAAGTTGAGCTTTGCATTTGGGTCAGGTTAGTTTTTTTAGCCAACACATTGATAATTTGTATTTTTGTGATTTTGGTTTGTATTTGGAGTTTAACATCTTTTTGAAATGTATTTTTGGATTGTATCGAAGTTTATTTATATTTTTATCAAAATTATAATTTAAATTTGATTGAAAAAATAAATAAAAATATTATATATTTTTAATTAAATAAGTTAGTGAGCCAATCCGTTTAATCCACTAACCCATGGACCGAACAAAGTTCCAATTTTTTTATTCACTAACCAATTCGTAATGGATTGAATTAGATGGAGTAAGTTAGCATATGCATGAATATAAGTAAATAAAATGTTTCTAAATATAACAAATTAGTGCCCAACATTTTGATGTTTTCACCCAGTGGTGATTTCCAACGTCCAACATTAACCCGTGAACTCACTATCATGTGAGCACATAGCGATTTTAACGTTACACCCAACATTCTGGCTTACTATAACTCACACCATCAACTGAGTGACCGAGAGTCATTAGAATCGCACCAAACTTTATAGTAACGGGAGCTCATTGACTTAACTTTCCAAAATAACAGTCGACGATGTTCTTTCAAGAAAACCGGATAATTAATACAAGTCTGAAAAATGTAAAATAGGTATAAACTTAGAAAAAGTTTGGATACCCAGGATCATTACAACATTGTTATAAAAAATTACATTCTTAATATAATAATTTTAATTTTGTTAATTTTATTTCAATTTCATAAATTATAAATATTTAATAATTGTAACACACATTTAATAAAAAAAATAATGCAATCAATCGAAGGAACGACAAACAAATGCTACGTGCTTTGCCATCAGAATGAAGAATGATGGTACGTGTGCATCGACATCATTAGCTAAAGGTCACAGGATAACTAGTTTGAATTATGATAGGTGGAAGTACTAGATTCTAAAGATTAAGCACACATTTTATTTTATTCTAAATAAAAGGTGGGGACATGTTGAGGTTACACTACAATAATTACACCCATTCCAAAAATTTGTTTGTATTGCCACAAAAATGAATAAATTTGAATAACAATCCACTTTTAAATGAGTTTCCTAAGCAACAATTTTTGGATAACGTACTCAAACATAAATTTGTCATCATAATATCACATATCTACCGATAATTTACGTCTCACTGTACACAATCTCATATATATTAGCAAACACGGCTAGTAAACTTGTTTTCAGAAATCACGTGTCCACTTCTAAGAATGAGATATTTCTATTCTTACTCTACATACTTTACATGCATATCTTAGCAAAGATGAATACAAATTCAACTGTGAATTTCCACGAGATAAAAGCTTGAATGTTGGATACTTCATCCACTGTATGAGATTCCTCAATTCGTTCAGCAAATGACCGAAACATCTCTATGCATGAATCATATACTTACATATGCTTGGTAAAGAAACAAACTACACAAAAACTTTTTCACCACTGAAATGGTCCCTGTAACAAAAGTTTCAGATAGAAGTTCCAGTTTCACCTCTGACATTAGGATCTAGCCGGAGTCACCATTCCTTCACCTTCAGACAATCTAGCAGAGACTGTGGCTCATTCCTCAGGTTTGTCACTGCACCACATCCATTGCGGCTTGGTTTTTGAAAATTGTTGCAGACACTAGTTTTATCATCACCAGAATAAGATAAATAACCAGGCTGCAATAGTGGGTGCCTTGGGGGCTCCATTTAAGTCATTGGTTAGAAGACAAAGGGTTGTTGTTGCTCCAACTATCAAATTGATCAAACCTGTAAGTATCATGATAGAGGAAATTTACAGGACCAGGAGTATTCAAATGAGTAGGTAGCATGTAATTGTTGGTCGTTTCAGGTTTGTAGTTCTCTCTATACCAACGCAGCCATTCTGAAGACGTCATTCTTCCAAGTGATGGGTATCCATTAGAAAGAACAGAAAATCTAGGATCATATCCACGTGGTACATAAGTAGAACTCCAATCTGAGTTGTCTGGAAACAATGGAGGAGATAAAGAAGACTGTGCATCCGTAAACCACGTAGCATTGTCAGGAAGTAATGGAGCAGACGGCACTGGAAGGGAATATGTAGCAGAAGGGGAATAATGGTAGATTGAAGACTCGTCCACTGAACTTGCGACCGAATTTTCAGTTGCATTGATGGAAAGACTGACCAAAGATGAAGAGGCTATTTCCTCAATTGGCTGCAGCCTTTGCCCACCAAGGTCATTTGTTCCATTATTTTTGTAATCGCTCAAGGTTCCTCTACCAAGCACCCAAGCATTGAGAGAAGGAGGGCCTGCAGAGATTAGGGTTTCAGAAAAAGTGTGTGCATTTGATTCCTTTGTTGAAGATTCTTGTTGTTTGAATGATCTGTCAGTCCTTAAATCCAAAATTCTGTCATGGAATTCCCATGGATCACTGTGAGTTTGAGCTGGGTTTTGTGCCATAAGCAGAGAACTAGCACGGCGCAAACAATCGTTAGACTGAACGCTTTGGTTGTCCTTGTCTTTTGGTGACATCTGGTCAACAGTGGACTTAGAGGGGTGTGATGGTGCTGAATTATACCTTGTGAGAGGCCTGAAGAGAATAACTTCCTCCTCTTCCACCACATAAGATTTTCCATTGGTGCTGGATCTGCTTGAATTATCCTCTCTAACCCATTTACCATGCCCTCCTGTGTCTTTTTCAGATTGCCGATTATGCTCTTCCAATTTTGTGTTATTGCTATTGGACTCCGCATTTTTTGTTTCTTCCTTGTCATGATCTTCATCTGGTCTAACCACTTGAAATTTACTTCCTAAATTATCATATGTAATCCACTTCTGCCAAGTATTTGATCTGCTAGCCATCTTTATTGCTGCTGCTCTGATGCGCTCAGTGCGCAATTCAATTCCACTTTCAAAGTTGTCTAAGTGTTCCCAATTACCACAGAAATCCAATGAGACATGTGAATGAGCTATAGGTATAAAGCCCCTCAACTCATAATCCTCCCACAGAGGAGATCTATCAAGATGCTTTTTGGTTTCTTTTCTATCATCCTTTAGTTGATTCAGAAGTTGAACAAACACATAAAAAAAATAGGAAATAGCTCTTGTACTATTTTGATCGGTTGCACTTATGTCATTAATGCTTGAGCACCACTCCACAAAGACAAGAACTGATGGCAACAAGGGGCAATGGTTCAAAGAACTAGCCTTTAGGCATCTTTCGATGAAACGTCCCATCAAGCTAAATGCAGCAGCTAATGCCAACTGCATCAACTGCCTTTCATCCTTGTGTTCAGATTCACTTTTTCCAAGTAGATTTGTGAGCGAGAATATGATAATAGAAACTGCTTGTATGGCTCGGAAAGGACCTCTTCTGGCTAAGTCCATTTGACTATAGGATTCCAACAAGGTCTTTAGTTCTCTGTCTTCTAGCTCCATCATTTTATCCAACCCTCCAATTGTTGATGCCAATGCGATAGAGAATTCCTCCAAACTGATTAAGTAAACAACGGTAAACAACAGAAAAACACACACAAAAGGAACTAAATGTACACATGAATCTATATTAACCTCTGACCCAACACATAATTCAGAAGAGCATCTAGATTTTTAGATATTTTCTACAGCCGACTACGAAATTACTTTTATTCTATTTTCTCCCTTTTAATTATAATGCATGCAGATATTACCAGTGTATTTAGAAACTTATAATCGGTATATTGCTTTTGATGTTGAAAACCTTTAAATATGATGTTCACAACATAAACAGTATCCACGATGAATTAGTTATTGACTGTGAACTCAGCAGACTTGTTCAAGAAGAAATATGGAAAATATGCACGATTCATTGACAAAAATAAAAAATTTGAAACTGTAAAAAGGTAAGATAACATATGCCAAGAAAAGTTGTAAACAAAATAAAATGAATCCAAGATATACCTTGACGATATGAAGAAGAAACTCATTGTTCTAACGATAAGTGACCATAATTTTGTAAAATGGTTATTTTTGCCTTCAAACTTGTTGCAGTTTGAGCTATCGTCTTTGCCTTGCACCTTGGTCTCTTCACCAATTCTGCAAAAAGGTTTCATGAAATCTACAGAGACTTCGCTAGTAACAAACTCCAGAGGAGATGATCTGTTCTGTAATATCAATAGAGACAGACACTTGAGGAGATGAAAGTATAAGATGCTTAGAAACATTAAGCATACGGATAAAATAAATAGCATTGCATTAAAGAGCCTAAATGTCGTATTACCTTCTCAAATAACAAGATAAGGTTGTTCCAGGCATCAGGAAAAGGTTGTTTAACTGCTAAACTTCTTATACAGTGGTAGAGAGCAAGAAATTCATCACCAATATATGTTGCCAGTACAGCCAACTGCAAATGAACAAGATTACCACCATTTGATAAAAAAGACTGACAAATAGAAGATAAAGTTTCTCTTGCAACACTGCAATAGGTATGAATGATTACCTGATTTTGTGGGTTACCACTGTCTGGCCAAATCCTTGTCGCTTCCAAATAATGTGTGGCAGCAACCGACCAATTATGATGTTGAATATCTGGGTTTTCACATTGTTGCTTATACCTGGAGAGATCCCCCATACAAACTAGGCAGCGATGACACAAATACTGGCATTTCTGCATCACATCTGGTTCGACAGAAGCATAATTCCAACCCTTTTTATAAAACAAAGCCTCCACGGGGACTCCAAAATGTTTTCTGAGTTTGACAATCAAAGTTTGGTAAAACTCAATAGCTTCTGTCAGAAATATCTTAAATAGCTTTAAATGACTATCATTTTCTCTATTCACAACATGATTTTGAGGCCTCCCTGATATTTTTCTCTCCACGTTACCAGAGCTTTTCTTTATTACTTTGCGAAACTCATCAATATGCTTATAGTGCAGCTTCCACAGAGAATATTCAACATCCTGAAGTTCTGAAAGCATGAGATCACTCAAGATTTTGATCTCATAACCAGACCGAACCTTGCGGTACAAGTCTTGAGTATCAGAGTGCAAAAGTCCTTTAGAATGCATGAATGCCCACAACTGCTTTTCATAATTCGCAACCTGTACAAAAGTTAACTGATATCAATTAAATCACATTTCCCAAGCCCAAAGCATAACAAAGAATTCTAGTTTTGGAAAGTCACCTCTGAGAGAACCTTATCTTCTTTATGAATTCCGGGAGAAAGGGATAGATTACTTGTCATGGTTCAAACTAAAAAATTCCTTCAAAGATGACGCATCTGCTTGTAGCGAAATCAGGGCCTATTAGTTGTTTCATTCTTGGTACAAGGATAGGGGGAAATTTTAAAAATTAACGCAAAAAATAAGTATAAAAATATTCGATTTCAACATAGCTAACAGTTTATACACTAAATATAGGTACCACCACCAGAATCACAATATGAAATTTAATTCCAAGGCTAAAATTTTAATTTCCAGTTTGTGTGGTGTCTGCACAGAGAACAGAGCTTTTGTGCTCTGTTCAAAGAATCGAAGGACTATTTAATGGATTCTACAACTAACATGGAAGTCAAAACATGGATGAACTTTTGTAGATGAATGAGTGGTCAATGCAACCAATAAGGGAATGACCGCATAGACGCAATTGCTCCTAGTTGTTTAATGCAATACTATGACTACCATTACATAAAGCATACTTTTGTCACATAGCAAGTTCTTTAAATCGTGAAAACAAAAGGCATTTGATTTCAATACCACTAATTAGCAGAAATATCTTTATTTTATCTTATTTGACACTCCTTTTACCCGAAAAAAGGATTTTGTATTTCTGAACTAATATCTTGTCCCCTAATATTCCTCTCATTTCAACACCAAGCAAAATATGCGAGTATTTGAATAAGCAGCAACAACTTTTCAATGACTGAGAAAATGTGTAAAATGACAGCAATCTCAAGACAGAGGTTAGTTTTGCATCTTTTTGAGTCAGAAAGAAAAATTCAAGATTGCGCAAATGAAGAAAAGGAAAAAAAAAGAAAAGGAAAAGGGACTGGCCCTTGAATTTTCCACCCCATATTTTAAGGGATATCAAAGCGACAAAAAGAATAACAGACAATTAAGCACATGGTATCAAGAGGCCAGGTACCTTTTCCATTCATGGAAAACACGCATCCCTAAATACAATATCTAACTCAAAGGTTGTGCTGTGATCTGTGCAGACGACTTCTTAAGAGAGGAACGACAGTGACCTTATTTGAGAAAAATCATCATCATCTTTGTGGATAAGTACATATGAAATAATTCAGGAAGCGATATAGCCATGATTGAGAAAAGAGGATATAGAGAAAACCAAATAACTCAATATGAGCTTTTTTAGGAGTAACGTATCAATCAGAATTGCGTAGCAGTTTGCTAACATCCCAATATCCATACAACGCATCAAAACGCAACACAAGGGGCAAACAAGAGTTGCCACCACAACCCTAAACGCAAAAAAAAAAAAAAAAAAAAAAAAAAAAAAAAAAAAAAAAAAAAAAAAAAAAAAAAAAAAAAAAAAAAAAAAAAAAAAAAAAAAAAAAAAAAAAAAAAAAAAAA
>Ga0214545_1007545_pt1 | contig 18067 bp, 8 predicted proteins | sample CNSS4metaG_FD_160064 | JGI IMG/M metagenome (GOLD analysis project Ga0214545, IMG submission 160064) | Root nodule microbial communities from cowpea collected in UCLA plant growth center, Los Angeles, California, USA - CNSS4 | ecosystem: Host-associated > Plants > Roots > Nodule | place: USA...
ACAAGATTTCTGTGATGAGTGAGAGCAATAACTTGAACTTCTGTCACAAATTCTTTATCACCTTGGTCTTCTACTTGCTCCAGTTGTTTGACAGCAACCTGAACCTGTTGACCTTCCATGTTTAAAATCCCACCATACACCGTACCATAGGCTCCTCGACCAAGTTTCTCTTTGAATCCATTTGTTGCTTCTCTCAGCTGTTGGAATGAAAATGCCTTCAGATTGATATCCACAGGCTTTGTCTTTGGCTTTGGTGGTGCTTGTTTGTGCATGAGATGCCGACAAACGGGGTGATGATAAATGGCAGTAGCTACAAACAATGCAGCAAGTAGTGAGCAAGAGACGAGAGCCACTATCAAAATAGCCAAAGACGATCCCTCCTTATCATTGGCAACAACAGGAACTTTAACCAGCATCACACTATTACTAGTTTTAGGGAAGATTCTTGCGGCATTTATAATTGGCCATTTTTTCTTATAGCAATTATTGCCAAGTGAAACAGCAACCATGCAGAGACAATCATCCAACAATTCTTTCTTGCATCTTTCCTGATCCATGCTAGTTAAGACTTGTAGATCAAAAAAAACATAGCCATGGTTTGGTATATCAGCATGTTGAACCTCTTTCACTTCTACCATAAGGTTAGAGGCAGAAGAATTTGCAGCACACAAGTCCATGACCTCGCTGAGATAGCACCCCTTTGAGGGTGCTGTTGGATCCAAGGGAGTATAACCAGGTAAGCATCCACAGGTGTATGTATGGTTCTCAGAATCAGTTGTATTGCAAAAGCCATACACCCCACAAAGGGCAGTCACAGTGCAAGGCTCTGTTACTGCCTTCCACACAGATCTCCACTCATTTCCATTCTCTTTAAGGTAAATCCACTTCTGAAAGTTTCCCTTGTCATCCACCACCACACGGTGATAGTAATCTTCAATTGCACCCTCTACCTCTGTGGTCATGTTAAATATAATTTGGTGGGTGGCATTGACCGCGTAAAGAAAAGCTGTTTTGTTATCAAAAATAATTCTCACACCTTTGTTTTGGACAGTGTCACTCCACCAGTAGGCAGAATCCGTGAAGCGATGAGCTTTAAGAAGAATGTTGCCATCAGATTGCTGAATCTCCAAACTGTATTGTCCAGTTGAGTAGTCAACTGATCCATTGGCATTGGAGTAGAGCTTCCGACTGGTATTCAAAGTTTGGCCTAATAGAAGAGTATCCGTGGGTGAATCAAAGCTCTCCCATATAACGTTGGAAAGTGAATTCTTCAAGACGAAATTCCCGTCATTCTGCATCACTGCTGATGCAGTGTTTGTTCCTTCGTAGATGGGGAATGAAGTCCCGTTGAGAGGTTGGAGCACAAATTGGCCACTTCGTGTGAGATTGATGGAAGATCCAATTTCTACTGGATTGTCACGGTTTGCAGACCAAACCAATGTTCTATCAGGAATTTTGTCAAACCAGATTCCAACAAGATAGCGACCACCAACAAGGTTGTAGAATCCAAAGGCATAATCCCCAGAAGATGATCGCCAAGATGAATTGGTTCCAGCCACGATGCTGGACCCCAGTTGGATTGAGTTAGCATCGTTCCCGGAAGCAAAGGAACATAGAAGGAAGGCAACAAAGAGAAGAACTTGGATAGCCATTTTTGGTAGGAAAGAGGTATGCAATGCAATCAAAACTGAATCTGTGTCGTAGTAATATATACATGCATGCATATGCTGAATGAATATCATGAATAGTGTTCCAACATACTTCACGACAATTAAGTACTAGGTTTGTAAGGTACCTTGTACTTGTTAGATTTTTCGATAATAGATTTCTGGGTGTCTGTACTTATATATTTATTTATTGTACATTTGTCAATGGAACACCTCCTTCTTAAATATAAATAACTACAAAGTGTTTATTGATTGTTCATGAAAGACTAGCTAAATTCATATCTTCCTAATATCTCCACTTAAGGAAGTCTTGAATTGCAGCCACCATGACATCAAATGTCCATTCAAAGTTTCCAGGGCTAGTTGTCTTATCCAATTAATTAGATGAAAACGAATGCAGCAGACCCATTGACTCTGCCACGTTAATACTGAATTTCCAAAGTCAACGCCTTTTTCTTTTATCCAATTTTAAAGTTCAACTACTTCAATGGGATGGGTATGGATCAAGGTCTACTTGATGCTGCAAACCAATAAGGAAAGACACATTTATTTCACTTTTGAATGAAATGAATTGAAAGACTTACTGGCTACATGATCTACAGAGAGAATTTAGAAACCAGAAGCAGGAATTGTTAAGGAATTGTTAGGTTTAGAAAGGGGTTTTTCTGGAAAGATATAACACTAATGAGATCTGAGCTCAATTAAATAAGGCTTTGACATCACTCTCAACCAAAAACCTTAAGACAATAGGTTTATGAGTCTTTATTCTTATATATTGTTTTACTTTTTCATTTTTAGCTAATATGGAAATTAGACTCACTTATATTCCTAATCATCTCCTCTCAAGTATGAGTTCCTTCAACTACATTTGTATACTCTTCTTCCGGTGGAAGAATTCCAAACCACGGATACTCATTTTCTGCCTTGTCTATACTGTCGTTTTTCTTAACGGGACAGGCTTATCTGAATCTTTGTCATTTTTCTTAATGGGACACGCTTACCTGGAATCTTTGCCAGAAAAACTTTCTATACAAGGATCATACTGCACTCGTCTGAACATATTTTAACCATCAATTCTAATACCACTTGTTAGATTTACAAAAAAGATTTTACTGAAAAAATACAACACCAACTAGACTTGAGCTAATAAAACATTCACAGGATTATCAACCTATCAAGAATGAAATGTATCGAAAGACTTACGAGGTACATGATATACGGAGAATATTTAAAAACCAGAAGTAGGAATACTTGTACAAATGAATGTTTGAGTGCTATTTTAAAAAATGAAATGCGAAAAGTTAACCAGATACTTTAATGAGTTGTTTAATCAAATTTTCGTAATTCAATTTATATTTTTCTTAAGATTTATCTTATAAATGTCGTGCGTTAAAAATGTTTTATATTTCTTAAGGAAATAATAATACTTTTTTTTTCGTTTCTTGAGATATAGTAAATTTTTCTAATAATTATTTTTTTTCTCTCTTAGAGTAAGTTTTTATTATCGTCTTTTCTACATAAATACGATAGTTTTATCTATATCATGTGAAAACAAGACTAAAGTGTTTTATAAAGAAATTGACAATTTTTGAAACAAAAAGTATGAAAGTTTTAAAAGAAGGTGAGGAAGTTATTTATACTAAACAAACATTTTAATCTTATTTTTAATAATAGAAATTAACATTCTACTTAATTAAAATAATTTCATTATATTATAAGATATATAACTTTACTTTTCCTTAATCCAGTAACTGTCTAACTTAACTTCTTTATTAAAACAATAACACAATCTGTAATTCCTAAATTTTTATCCTAATAAAATTATTTATCTTATGTTTTTTTAATTATAATATTTGAATATTATAAAAAAGCAGAAATACACACAGCATGTATATGTTTCCGGTAGTAATAACAAAGATAAATAATATGATCCAATTTAATGTGATAAATTTAATATTTATTCCAAAAAAAATCTAAAATGTATTGCTGGTTATATTTTTAATATTAATGCTGTAACTTTTATCACAAATAATTATAGTTTACATTTTTAATAACCAACAAAAATATTAACCAATATAAAAGTGAGCAAATGTAAAAATATGTTGTAAGAACTAGACGTATAAAAATAACAATATGGTATACGTCTATATTTTTTATAACCAATACAATTGCGTTAATTTAAAGCGTAATTATTGATTTGACTTTTATACTTGCATTATTTTTATGCTTTGTTCTCTGTAGAGTCTATACACACTTTTAATTCTGTGATCTCTGTGAAGTTTCCTTGTTGCCAAGTTTTTCTAGCGCATGTTAGACTTTCGTACATCTAAAAATAACTACAAGAGAAAGAGAGTTATTCTTATCTTGATCTATCATGAAAAGAATTACTTACTAAAACAAAAAAACTAATTTTAGAATATGCCAGTGTAAGCAGATATTTTTTAATGCTTAAAATATGAGTTTAATTTTAGAAGACTAAAAGAAAACATACCGACCAATTTGGAAAAGGAATCATGAGATCTAAAGCTAAGCAAGTAGAGGGTTAAATGCCACAATTCATCAAGTTATTCTGGAACGCATTGTTTCCATTATTCTAGTTACAAAATACGATCAACAGACATGTACTGTATATATCACCTTCTATTGCTGAAACAGACACAGGATGAGAAGTAAAAAGGATATGGTGTTGTGTAGTAGTGTAACTTTATAATGTGATTTTCCGGAGAGTAACCAAATCAAGTGTGGCACCATAGCTTCTACTTAGTGCCTCAGCGCACCAACCATGGCCGTCATCCACCGATGGCATCCTTACTTCCATAACAGGAACAGCAGGTTTGCGAGAACCCGGCATCACAACACCAGCTAAAACTCTTAGAACGTTTGCAGCGTTTATGTCCATGCACACATTGATTTCTGGGATACCTTTAGGCGCCGCAGGTATTCCCATTATCTTGAAATATCCCAACAGGTGGTTTTCCTCTGCCTTTTCCCCCTCACCTTCATACACAATAATCAATGCCTCGGTTTGATTATCATGAACAGTTGTGAAAACTAGCTCCTTTCGCGCTGGCATTGCAGTATCTTTCGGAATTACGGGCACAAATTTGTTCCCATCAGCACGAATCCCAATGGCAAGAGGTGTAGCTTGGATAGTTAACAAGTCCAAGTTTCCCAAGGGATCATTGATGCCTGAAGCGACTGCTCCTTCCACTGCGGCACCGCAAACAGCAGCTTCCAAAGGATGCATGCCTTTATAAAGTTCCTTCCCTCTACAAACATTAGCAACAAGACTCCTCACCCTGGGGATACAAGAGCATCCACCTACAATTATCACATCATTTAAATCTTCAACTTCTACCTTCGCATCTTTCAAACACTGAATGATGAGGCTTTCACATTTCTCAAACACCTTTCTGTTAACCTCCTCAAACTCCTCCCGGTGAACAGCTTTGCAAATCTTCACATCATCTCCCAGATCCACATCAACCCGAACGCTGTTCTGAGAGGAAAGCTGGTGAATTGCATCCTGGGTTGCAACTCGTAGCAGGCCCATCCGCTTAATTTCGGTGACTCCATGGCTTCGAAATAGATTTTCAGATTCTGGCAATAGATGACGCATCATATTCTGAAGCAAGTCTTCACCACCGATGGTACTACCTGCCAAGGCTTTAATCTGTGAAACTCCTCCCGCTGTAGCAGTGACAGCAACATCACAATAACCAGCACCCATATTGAAAATTAGAGCAATTTTCTCCATTCCACTGCCCATATTATCATGAGAACTTTGCTGTTGTTGCTGAGCATACAACAAAGCCACAGCTGTTGGTTCAGGCATCAACCTCAGAACATGAAGGCCAGCCATGGCGCAGGCACGCTCTATCCGGGTTAGCTGAAATCGACTGAACGAAACTGGAACTGTTAAAACCACATTTCTTATTCTTCGTTTAAGCTGAGCTTCAATCATTGCTCTTAATTCCACCAGAAATATCGCCAGGACTTCTTCTGGAGTGGTGGATCTCCACATATTGTTCACTAGTGCGGCAATAAATGGGCGAACGCCGATGTCCAAGGTCTGCACTAGAAATGGAAGATTCTTACACGCCTGGACAACTGGATCGGTATCAACTCTGCCTATCAGGCGTTTCATGTTGAAAATCGTGGCTCCAGACAACATCTCATCCACGTAGGAGAGTTGACTGCTGACTCCACCTGAAGGGGTGTTACCTTTGAAAGTTACAAACGATTTCATAATCTTTTGATTCCCTGTGTTCTTCAAAAGCTCCACTCGGGAACCACTCCACATAGCAACACTACATTGTGATGTGCCAATATCAATTCCAATTGCTATGTCAGAAAAAGCAGGTGACTTTTCTTCTCCGGTGGTTTCACTGTCAGACGTCACAATATACGCAGGTTCCGCCATCCTGTGTTTGACAGATAAAAGAAAGTACAGGTTTATCCACACATTATAAAGAAGTGTTTAGCAGAAATCTCTAAAAGACTAAAACTCAGCTTAGACAAGAAAATACTCTATCAATATTCTGTTTGAAATCTTCATTTTGAAAAAGTTGAGCACTCTTTAGACCAAAAACCGTCTTGATCATCATAAAAGTGAGGAACAGAGTATATATTAAAGCAAAAAGAACAAGTAACATTTCACATGCGGTGATTTATGATTGATCGTAAGCCATCCATTCTACAGTTGTTTAACTAGATTTTCCCTGAAATTTCTCAAGATAACGCTTCTAGAAGTAAATTAAAAGCTCACACGTATATTCATATAAGAATCCCACAATAATTCAGACATAGTTACACAATCTTCTCAAACAACAGCACAAAAAAAAAAAAAACCCATCCACACCCCTTCGTTGACGAGACCAAGGGATACATATGTATATCAAAAAAGTTAACAGTATTCAGGAACAAGAACAATAATAGACCCAAGTTCACGACATACATTCCTCTCAGGACCTCTAACAAACACGTACACTGCAAGCGAATAACTAGACTATGTCACTAAAACAATCCACATCAAAACTCGCATTTATCATGTATTATCCTTCTTAAAAATATGTAATAAATCCGTCAACTTATCACATCTTTTTCAATGCCGCAAATGAGTTTCATTAAAACACGAAACCTAACAACTAATCTCTTTCTCTGATGTAGTTAAGTAGCATGATCCAAGAAACTAATCATCATCAAGAATAGTGTTAAAATAGCCAGAGATAAAACCCGTTCAAATTCCTAGTCTCTTAAGTAACATTTTCCCCAATTTCAAAGTTAAGTGAAACTGAGTTGGTAGTGTGATTGTGTGAGTATGGTGATGACGATTACATTGATCGATTAACTACTAAAACACAACGAGATAGTATAAGAATAATTAAACAGTTACAATCGGGAAGAGACGAAAACCTGAGTGACGCAGCAGAGCAACACAATGTGATGGACGATCGATTTCAGCGAGAGAATGCGAAGCAGACTGAACGAATGAGACGCGTAACCGAAGCGGTTCATATAACAAAAAAAAAAGAGTGAGAGAGTCGCTTACTATCACCGGTACAAAGGTGCTGAAGTTCTAGACCCTCCCAGAAACTAACCGTTTAGTGCCTTTTCGCATTTTTGATTATCTATTACATAACATTTATTTTTAATTCTTAAACAGTACCATCTTTTTATTACAAAAATTTAAAACGTAAATATTCAAAATCAAATTTACTGCGTAGTATATTAATGTTAATAAATTTATTTAGAAAGGCATTATAAATTTATTTTGTGTATATCATATCTTCTACCACATGCTGGAAGTGTCTAGGAGAGACTCTCATTGCCAACGTGGCTAACCCAAGGTAAACCCACTGCTACCTCTGATCTGACTGTTCTAGTTAGTTTGTTTCTCAATTCTGTTCTTAGGTCAAGGTAACAGTAGAGAAATATTGAAGTATGTTTAACTTTACAAAATAAAGTAAAAAGCCGTAAACAGTTTTAGAAAATAAATAATCTAATGAATTGAAATTTAGAAATTTCTACAAATTTATTTTGTTAGGTTTTACCGGGAAAATAACACCAATAAGATCTGAGCCTAACTACATAAGACATTGACTTTACTCTCAACTCAAAATTTTAAGACAATGGATTTATAGATTTTTATTCTTATACAGGGCTCTACTTTCTCAATTCGGATCAATGTGAGACTTAGACTCACGTTTAGATTCCTAATATATTTTACAAATTAATAAAACTTGTTTTAATGTTTAAATAACTAATTTTAATTTATTTTTTATTTTCGTTACCGAAAATGTGAATAACTTAGTTTAAACAAATCTTTACGCTAGTCCCAAACTTTATTTGAACACCAAAACTAAAACTAATTGTATAATAGTTAATGATGCTAATATTATATAGAGGAATTGATATTGTTCTTCTTCTTTGGATGTTTAAAACAAAAATACGAATGTTTCAAATGAAGTATACATTAATCATGTAGAAGTAACCAAAGGAATGAGTTAGCATAAAGAAAGTTGGGATCAACATGAAACACTTTTTTCAAGTCAGGAGAACAGAGCAATGTATGTATACAACATTGACTGTTTCAAAGTGAGTCGTCAGCATCAGTTTCGTAAGATGGTGGCAATTGAATTCAGAAACTTCAGGCAATGGGTGTAATCATAAAGTTGCAGATGAGTGTAGCAGTATCATATCACATAAGAAAAATACAACCGAGGGTTTTCAAGGTGGCACCTTATAGCACCAGCAAGATATTGACCCCAGGAGAAAAACATATCAATGTCTGACCGGTTAAAATAAACAAAACAAATCTTCAGGATCGACCGCCATGTAATGTTTTCTACTTTTCTACATTCTTCTAGAAGAGTTTTAAACAAAGATATCTAGTGCATACATATAATATAAAAATAATTTGCATAATGATTGTTCCACACTCTATCAATTGAAACAATATTCTGATCCTACCTATCTCCCACGGGACCAAGAAATTTTCTGGCCTACTTTTTATGACTTTCCTTCAGCTATACTATATCACAGGGACACAACTTCAGTTACAACATTCCCTACCAAAATGGCTGCTGCTGAATTTCTTGTCATGCTTCTGTTTTTCAATGTTCCAAGCATCGCCATTTCAATTGAACTGGGATCCAGCATTGTGGCTGGAAGTGCCACCAATTCATCTTGGCGATCATCCTCCGGGGAATATGCTTTTGGATTCTACCACCTTGTTAGTGGCCGCTATCTTGTTGGTATTTGGTTTGACAAAATTCCAGAGAAAACATTAGTTTGGTCTGCAAACCGTGACAACCCAGTTGAAATTGGATCATCCATCAATCTCACACGAAGTGGCCAATTTGTGCTCCAACCTCTCAACGGGGATTCATTCCCCATATACGAAGGAACAAACGCTGCATCAGCAGAAATAAACGATGACGGGAATTTCGTCTTGAAGAATTCACTTTCCAACGTTATATGGCAGAGCTTTGATTCACCCACGGATACTCTTCTATTAGGCCAAACCTTCAATACCAGTCGGAAGCTCTACTCCAATGCCAATGGATCAGTTGACTACTCAACTGGACAATACAGTTTGGAGATCCAACAATCTGATGGAAACATTGTTCTTAAAGCGTATCGGTTCACAGATTCTGCCTACTGGTGGAGTGACACTGCCCAAAACACAGGTGTTAGAATTATTTTTGACAACACAACAGCTTTTCTTTACGCGGTCAATGCCACTAACCAAATTATATTTAACATGACTACTGAAGTAGTGGGTGCAATCGAAGATTACTATCATCGTGTGTTGGTGGATGACAAGGGAAACTTTCAGAAGTTGATTTACCACAAACGAAATGGAAGCGAGTGGAGATCTGTGTGGCAGGCCGTAACAAAGCCTTGCACTGTGACTGCCCTCTGTGGGGTGTATGGTTTTTGCAACACATCTGGTTCTGACACCCAAACATACAGTTGCGGTTGCTTGCCAGGCTATACTCCTTTGGATCCAACAGCACCATCCAAGGGGTGCTATCTCAGTGAGGTCAAGGATTTGTGTGCTGCAAATTCTTCTGCCTCAGACTTTGAGGTGGAAGTGAAAGAGATTCAAGATGCTGATATACCAAACTCCGGTTACTTTTTTCTTGATCTGCAAGTCTTGGATGGGATGGATTTGGAAAGCTGCAAGAGGGAACTGATGGATGATTGTCTCTGCATGGCTGCTGTTTTAGATGGCACTGCTTGCCATAAGAAAAAGTGGCCAATTATAAATGCCATAAGAATCATCCCTGACACTAGCAATCGTGTGATGCTGATTAAAGTTCCTCTGCTTGACAACAACAAGGACAATGAAAGGGATTCATCGTCTGTGGTTGTTTTGGTAGTGGCTCTCATTTCTTGCTCCCTACTTGCTGTCCTGTTTGCAGCCACTGCCATTTATCATCACCCCGTTGGTCAGCATCTCATGCACAAACAAGCACCACCAAAGCCAAAGCCTATGGATATCAATCTAAAGGTATTTTCATTCCAACAGCTGAGAGAAGCAACTAATGGATTCAAAGACAAACTTGGTCGAGGTGCCTATGGTACGGTGTATAGTGGGGTTTTAAACTTGGAGGGTCAACAAGTTGATGTTGCTGTCAAACAACTGGAGCAAGTAGAAGACCAAGGTGATAAAGAATTTGTTACAGAAGTTCAAGTTATTGCTCTCACTCATCACAGAAATCTTGTTGGTTTATTGGGCTTTTGCAATGAGCAGAATCATAGGCTTTTGGTTTATGAGAAAATGGAAAACGGAACACTATCCAACTTCCTTTTCGATGAAGGGGATAAACCCAGCTGGGAAAGTAGAGTCAGAATTGTGCTTGAAATAGCAAGAGGCTTGTTATATCTGCATGAAGAGTGTGACCATCAAATCATCCACTGTGACATAAAGCCTCAGAATGTTCTGCTTGACTCTAATTACACTGCAAAGATCTCAGATTTTGGACTGGCAAAGTTGCTGATGAAAGATAAAACTCGAACAAACACCAATGCTAGAGGGACAGTGGGATATATGGCACCAGAATGGCTCAAAAATGCACCTGTTACTGCAAAGGTTGATATCTACAGCTTTGGTGTGGTGTTGCTGGAAATCATATTTTGCAGAAGGCACATCGAGTTGCATGAAATTGAGGATGGAACAAGGGGTGATGACATGATACTCGTGGACTGGGTTCTATATCTGGCAATGGAAAACAATTTAAGAGGCGCAGTGATTGATGATGTTGAAGTTGAAAGTGATTTCAATAGGTTCGAAAGAATGGCAATGGTAGGTTTATGGTGTATAAATCCCAATCCAAATCTTCGACCAACTATGAAAATTGTGGTACAAATGTTGGAAGGAAACATAGAAGTGGGTGTTCCACCACTCAATTGATATTGAGGAAAGAAATACAATGAAAATATTCATTTAAACTATGGCTTAATTAAATTATTGTATAGTTATTTTTAAATGAGTCTTTATTAAATTGTCTATTGAATATTTAAAAATTTTATACTCTATAGTTTAGTCTTTTTTTTTAGTCCATGTGATTATTATTGTAATATTGTAATTAGTGTAAAAAGAGTGAATTTTTATTATTTCTATAAAAAAATGTTTAATAATAAGATTCCTAATGACATTCAATTTTCTAGTGTAACTAAGGGATATTTTTGTTATTCACCATATTTTCAAAAATCATAAACGTTATTCATTGTTTTATTTTAAGGATCTAGATAATAATTGACTCTGGCTGAGGCTATGTGTTCCAATCATTTTCCTTTGTGTGTCCAATACATTTGACGTCATTGCCAATCACCACTTTCAATTCAAGAAAACAAATGTGTCTCTCCCTAATTTGTCAGAGCTTAAAAACTCAGTCTTTGATCCATACCAAATCACACGACCACCACCTTTGAATTCATTTTGAAAGTGACTTTGACTTGGCAGGTTCAGGGTGATAATTAATCACTACCATTTTTTTCATCCAACCATTACTTGGACTAGAAACAAAAAATAAGTAACAAACTTACTTTGAATTTTCTCTCTTCCGCGTCCAAAACATTGTTATTTTTTATGCACCTCCACATTGTTCTTCCCTCAATCCACATCACTCATAATGTCTTCAGCTATCTTTTTGCCTTGCATTGTTGCACTTCTTTCACTTTCAAATCTGAAACCTTTACATGCCATACAATCAAATACAATCATCACTGCTGGATCCAATTCTACCTGGAAATCTTCCTCCACTGATTTTGAATTTGGATTCTACACTCTTCCCAATGGTCTCTTTCTCGTGGGAATATGGTTTGGGAGAATCCCTGAGAGAACGCTGGTGTGGTACCTGGCTCCCCCCGTGGAACCAAATTCCCAAATCCAATTCACTTCTGCAGGACAGCTTGTGGTAGTCCACCCAAACGGGACTACTGCTCAGACCATCTACAGCGGAGGAAACGGTGGCGCGGCAACATCAGCCACCATGCAAGACGACGGCAATTTTGTGATGAAGAACTCCAACTTAAGACCTGTGTGGGAGAGTTTCAGCTTTCCAGCGGACACAATCTTGCCAGGCCAAACCTTGCAGACTAATCAGAGCCTCTATTCCAAGGGGAGAGGACCTTCAAACTACTCATTGGGAAATTTCATGCTGCAAATGCAAGGTGATGGCAACTTGTTGCTCAAAGCTCACCAATGGGCTGACCCTGCATACTGGTACACTTCAACCACCACCCCAAATGTGACTTTGGTGTTTAATTCTACCACTGCTCTCATGTACCTTGTCGGCGGCGGCAGCGGCGGCGGGAACATCTACTCTATAACCAACACCACTCCAACCCCGGTGGAGGATTATTATCATCGCGCTGCAATAGATGAGAATGGGAATTTCCAGCAATATGCATATCACAAAAGGAACGGGAGCGGTTGGAGCAGGGTTTGGAGAGCCGTGGAGGATCCCTGCAGAGTGAATGTTGTGTGTGGTGTGTATGGCTTGTGCAGTTCTCCTGACAATGAATCAGTGAAGTGTGAGTGTATTCCAGGTTATATCCCTTTCGATGATCAAGATGTTTCAAAAGGGTGTCATCCACCAGCTGCCACCAATTTCTGCGCAGAGACCAACTTCAGCCTCCAAGTTTTTGACGACACTGATTTCCAATTTAATACTGATTTTGTTCGCTTATCTGGTTTTGACTTAGAAAGTTGTAAGAAGGCTGTCATAGATGATTGTAATATCGGTGCTGCAACTTATAGCCAATCCACCTCCACATGTGTCAAGAAGAGACTGCCCTTGCTGAATGCTAGAAATAGCACTTCTTCGAAGGGACTGAAAGCGCTGCTTAAAGTTGCTGACAGGGTTGATTCTGGGACACCTGAAGTTTCCAAGAAGAGAAGTTTTAATGTAAGAGTCTTTCTGAAGGTTCTTGTTGCTGTTACTGCCACTCTTGCCTGTTTCTTGGGTGCCCTTGCTGTCTACTATCATCCTTTCACTCGGAGACTCACAAGAAAAAAGAAGCATATGAATGCAACAGCTATTGGAATCAACTTCAGAGAATTCACCTTTCAGGAGCTGCATGAAGCGACAGACGGATTCACTAGGATTCTTGGAAGGGGAGGTTCGGGAAAAGTTTATCGTGGTGCTTTAATAATAGATGGTGCAGAGATCGGTATTGCAGTAAAGAAACTGGAAAAGAAAATAGAGAAGAGTGAAAGAGAATTCATGACTGAGCTCAGAATTATTGGTCGTACGCATCACAGAAATTTGGTGAGGCTTTTGGGGTTTTGCATTGAGAGTAGCCATCGAATTCTTGTGTATGAGTTGATGCCACACGGTGCCCTCTCTAGTTATTTGTTTGGAGAGGGAGAAAGGCCTGAATGGGGTCAGAGGATTGAAATGGCTCTTGGAGTCGCAAGAGGGTTGCTATACTTGCACGAAGAGTGCAACACCCAAATCATACATTGTGACATAAAGCCCGAAAATGTGTTACTTGATGCCAATTACACACCAAAGATTGCAGATTTTGGACTGTCGAAGCTTTTGAACAAAGATCAAACTAGAACAAACACTAATTTGAGAGGGACGATGGGATACATGGCACCTGAATGGCTAAGGAGTGCACCAGTAACTGCGAAAGTTGACATATACAGTTTTGGGGTTATGTTATTGGAGATTATTTGCTGCAGGAGGCACGTTGAGATTTGTGAGGATGGAAAAGACAGTGAAGATTATGATTTGGTTCTTTCAAATTTTGTTTTAAGGTGTGTGGTGTGTAGGCAACTAGAGGTAGTGGTGAGAGATGACACAGAAGTGCTGAATGATTTCAAGAAGTTTGAGGAAATGGCCTTGGTTGGACTGTGGTGTGTTCATCCAAATCCTGCTCTAAGACCTTTAATGAAGCACGTAATGCAAATGCTAGATGGAACAGTGGAAGTTGGTGTTCCTCCTTTGGTTTATGAGCAGATCATGGCCTGTAGTTTATCACTGCAGTGCTAAAGCTTCCAGAAAAATCTCTTCAATAATTCTTCAAGCTTTTCACTTGATCCAAAAACTTTGATGAGCTTATTACTTGAATAATCTACGTTTGTGTGTTCTCTTTTTATTTTTTATTTTTTGCTTAATGAATTTCAATAAAAATTAAATCATTTGTTGCTTTCTATATACGCTCAAGCATTCCACAGAATAAGTAGCATGATATTTCTTCGCATGTTTCTAGTTACAGTACAAAACATATATGCTTGGAATGGAGGTGAAGATTAACTACTGTTTCAGATTCAATTAACTAATATTGAGTGTTAGTTTACATGCTTAACATTATTTTCTATCTTGCTTTATAAACCATTTTATCGCTAAAATAACTGGTAATGAAGATTTTAGAGAACTATTTATGGCCCAAAGACTGCAAAAGGTGCAAAAGGTGGTGGCGTTTGTGAGAATGAGAGAATGGAGAGAAGGTGGGGAAAGGGAAAGATGTGAAAGAGAAAGTAAACTGGGGTTTTTACTTTGCCTGAAGGGTGAAAGAGAAATTTTAAAATTTTGGGAGGTGAAATAAGAAATTAATGGAGGTGCAGGAAGTATCAGAAAAAAAGAGAGTTTATTCCATAACTTTCGCATGTCTTTGTTTGAAGTTTGTGTTCTTTGGGCTTTACGGGATTAGGCCCTTAGTATTACCAAAAGGCAAGTATTTAATCCCTGCAACGTACGATTTTTATTTTTAATTTTAAAATATAAAAATTAACATTATAGAAGAAAACATAATTTTAAAGTAAAATATTTAAAATCACAATGAAATTATGCATTCTTAATAAAAATACTATGATATACAATTAACTTAGTTCCCATATGTTTAGTAATATTTTATATTTAAGTCATTATGGTTTTATTGAGTAATTATTTTTAAGATTACTTTTTGTCAAATTATTTGTAAAGATATATAAAATCAATATTTTTTATACTTTTGAAAAATTAATCAACCAAAAAATAAATAAATGAGTTAACACCAAGATAAATATAATTTGTAACCAATATTAAAGTAGTAATTCAAAAGCATTTATATAATTATCCTTAATACAGATATAATTCAATAAACGAGATTTTGTTATTGTTTTCAATGCCAATAATTAAAAATGAGTTTCATACTTCTATAAGAGTAAAATAAGAATGTATAAGTAGAGGTAGGACATTGATTTTAAAGATCAGCCTACGCTAATAATTAATTAGAAATAATTTAAATATAAGTCTAACTTATATATTAGGCATAAATCATAAAGTTAAAATAATATATAAGAAAAAAATCCACAAATATAATATGTAAGATTTTGTGTTAAAAGTGGATTCGTATCACATATATATTATTTTTTGTTTAAGGGACCTTTCTAAAAAAACACATCAATAGTTGGAAAATATATAAGAAACATGAGTATTGGGAATAATTAAAGTGTGAATAAAAAAATAAACTCATCAATAGTATCAAAATTGATGATTCAGATAATTGACATTATAACACAACAAAAAATAAGAAAATAATTTTTTAATACTAAATTTTGTTAATTTTTTCTTACAATTTTAAGTGTTATTTTTTAAATGGTTTTTTATTTTTTTATTTTTAATATTTTAAAATTACTTAAAAGATGTTACCTTAAGTTGTGAAAATTTAATATTAAAAAATAATTGTCCCAAAAAATATTACCGTACACCTGATAAAATATATACCGTACGTTTAAGTAAAAATTGTAAAAAATAATGAGTATGAATGAAAATCATATATTTTAAGTAGAAAAGACAAAGCTCTCTGTGTAAAAGTAATGTAATACACAGAGAAGGAGAATCTCTGGATTACTACAACTAATAATCAACCAATGAGAAGGGACTGTGGTTGGGGTGGGTGATACGGCTCCGGCTCCGGCGCGCGGTGAGGACTCTGTTGGCGGCCTCATAGACTTACCTGCACGACGAAGCGTGTCAGCAGTTTATGGAGCTCGGAGAATAAATTACATTTATATATTTGATAAAGATAATATATTTATACATATACTATTCAACCCACCTATTATTATCTTCTTCATACCCAAATTCTAACTCCACAGTTAAAATCTTGACAAAGTCAATCTGTCGCCTAAAGTCTTCCGCTGCATAATTACCGTGAAGTATCCGAGCCAACTATGCATGAATGTGAAAGTATATATTATGACAATACAGCTTAAGTTTTGATTGCATTGCACATACCTCTTTCCTACCAAAAATGGCTATCCAATTTCTTCTCTCTGTTGCCTTCCTTCTATGTTCCTTTACTTCTGGGAATCATGCTAACTCAATTCAACTGGGTTCCACCATCGTCGCTGGCACCAATTCATCCTGGCTATCATCCTCCGGGGATTACGCCTTTGGATTCTACCACCTTACCACTGGCCGCTATCTTGTTGGAATCTGGTTTGACAAAATTCCTGATAGAACATTGGTTTGGTCTGCAAACCGTGACAACCCAGTTGAAATTGGATCATCCATCAATCTCACACGAAGTGGCCAATTTGTGCTCCAACCTCTCAACGGGGATTCATTCCCCATATACGAAGGAACAAACGCTGCATCAGCAGAAATGAACGATGACGGGAATTTCGTCTTGAAGAATTCTCTTTCCAACGTTATATGGCAGAGCTTTGATTCACCCACGGATACTCTTCTATTAGGCCAAACCTTGAATACCAGTCGGAAGCTCTACTCCAATGCCAATGGATCAGTTGACTACTCAACTGGACAATACAGTTTGGAGATTCAGCAGTCTGATGGCAACATTCTTCTTAAAGCTCATCGCTTCACGGATTCTGCCTACTGGTGGAGTGACACTGTCCAAAACACAGGCGTGAGAATTATTTTTAACAGCACAACAGCTTTTCTTTACGCGGTCAACGCCACCAATCAAATTATATATTACATGACTACAGAGGCAGAGGGTGCAATCCAAGATTACTATCACCGTGTGGTGGTGGATGACAAGGGAAACTTTCAGAAGTGGATTTACCTTAAAGAGAATGGAAATGAGTGGAGATCAGTGTGGAAGGCAGTAACAGAGCCTTGCACTGTGACTGCCCTTTGTGGGGTGTATGGCTTTTGCAATACAACTGATTCTGAGAACCATACATACACCTGTGGATGCTTACCTGGTTATACTCCTTTGGATCCAACAGCACCCTCCAAGGGGTGCTATCTCAGTGAGGTCATGGACTTGTGTGCTGCAAATTCTTCTGCCTCTAACTTTATGGTGGAAGTGAAAGAGATTCAACGTGCTGATATAGCAACCGAAGGCTACGCTTTTTTTGATCAACGAGTCTTGAATAACATGGATCTGGAAAGATGCAAGAAAGAATTGATGGATGATTGTCTCAGCATGGTTTCTGTTTTAATTGGCAGTGATTGCCATAAGAAAAAATGGCCAATTATAAATGCCGCAAGAATCATCCCTGAAACTAATAATAGTGTGATGCTGGTTAAAGTTCCTCTGGTTCCCAATGATGAAAAGTCATCGTCTTTGGTTGTTTTGATAGTGGCTCTCATCTCTTGTTCATTACTTGCTTCATTGTTTGTAGCTACTACCATATATCATCACCCCGTTTGTCTGCATAAACAAGCACCACCAAAGCCGAAGCCAAAGCCGATGGATATCAATCTGAAGGCATTTTCATTCCAACAGCTCAGAGAAGCAACTAATGGATTCAAAGACAAACTTGGTCGAGGAGCCTACGGTACGGTGTATGGTGGGGTTTTAAACATGGAAGGTCAACAGGTTCAGGTTGCTGTCAAACAACTGGAGCAAGTAGAAGACCAAGGTGATAAAGAATTTGTGACAGAAGTTCAAGTTATTGCTCTCACTCATCACAGAAATCTTGT
>Ga0214545_1007549_pt1 | contig 18064 bp, 13 predicted proteins | sample CNSS4metaG_FD_160064 | JGI IMG/M metagenome (GOLD analysis project Ga0214545, IMG submission 160064) | Root nodule microbial communities from cowpea collected in UCLA plant growth center, Los Angeles, California, USA - CNSS4 | ecosystem: Host-associated > Plants > Roots > Nodule | place: USA...
CAACTTTGGGAATCAAAAATAACAAACACAAATGAAAGGGATGAAGGATTAGTGAACTTCCTTTCTAAACATGCTTAGTCTTCTTAAGCATGTGCCTCCATCCTTGGTTGGGGTCAATCCTTCATCAGGCGCTCTAGTTCGTAATAATCGGAGAAGACCTGTATAAGAGGGGGTTCACAACGCCGCTCCTCAAATGCCTATCGGAGAAAGAGGCGGCCTATGTAATGAATGAGGTCCACAACGACGTCTGCGGGATGCATACTGGCCGTAGGACGATGAAGGCTCGGATACTCCGAGCGGGGTACTATTGGCCGACCATGGAGCAAGATTGCGAAACGATGATATGCAAATGCGAGGATTGTCAAGCACACGGGAATGACGTCAGAAGAGCCCCCACTGAGCTGCACAACCTAACGGCCCCTTGGCCATTCGCACAATGGGGTATGGATATCGTCGATCCATTCCCTATCGGCAGGGCACAAAAAAAATTTATATTAGTCGTCGTGGACTATTTCACCAAGTGGGTCGAGGTAGAGGCCCTGGCCAACATCACCGCTCGACAGGTCCATACCTTTGTCTGGCAGAACATCGTCTGTTGGTTTGGCCTACCCCATACCATCATCACTGACAACGGTCGATAATTCATCGACAAAAAGCTAAGGGACTTCTACAAGCAGGTAGGAATACGTCACCTCACCAGCTCGATCGAACATCCTCAAACCAACGGCCAAGCCGAAGCCATAAATAAGGTCATAATAGCCGAGCTAAAGAAAAGGCTAGGAGAAGCCAAAGGAGCTTGGGTGGACGAGCTACCACAGATCCTCTAGGCCTATCAGTGCACCCCGCACGGGACGACCAGGGAATCCCCATTTAATCTAACATACGGGATAGACGCTATGCTGCGAGTGGAAGTGTGAGAACCGATGCTACGATGGGAAATGCAAGACCTTGATGTGAACTGCGAACGTATTCGAGAGGAGCTAGATTGGATGACCGAGCGACGAGAGCGAGCGGCCGTACAAGCTGAAGCATGCAAGAGGATGGTGGCGAGGAGGTATAATGCCAAAGTAAAGCCGAGGAGCTTCGTCAAGGGAGACTTGGTTTGGAGGACGACCAACGACGCTCGCAAGAAATCAGCCCAAGGAAAGCTAGCACCGAACTAGGAAGGGCCGTTCCGCGTGACCGAAAGCTTACACAATGGAGCCTATCGGTTGGAGTACTTGAGCGGAAAGGAAATACCAAACACTTGGAACGCTTCGCATTTAAAAATGTATTACAGTTGATTGCATTACCATCAATAAAATGAGTGTTTCAAACAAATGACTGACTAACCGACGGGGCTCCCTACAGGACCCGAGCATAAGCCTGATCGATCAAAGGGCGAGCTTCCAGAAGGAAACCCCGTTCAAACAGCACTGATCCAAGCAATCGAACTAACCCCACGGGTAAAATTAGTGAAACGTGTTGTCGAACATGAACTATCGATCGTAACTAACGCCATCGGTCTCATTAGAACTGGTTAAAAATAAATCCTGGACAAAAAGGATAAAACCTGATCGTCCGGGCCTAAAGTAAGCCGATTAAGTCGAGCATCAAAGTCCGAGAGACCAACGAGAATAAAAAACGGTTAAAACAAGGAGCAAACGATCAAGTAAAGAAACGAATACAAAAAGTAAAGGCCGATCGCCTGAACGCACAACTAAAGCAAAAGTGGGCCGATCGCCCTAACTATTGTCGAAACAAAAATGGGCTGATTGCCCTGCATATCAACACAAGTATAATCAAAGTAAAATAGGCCAATTGGCCTAAATATTCAACGCAAATACTGTCTAAAGGTAAAAAATGGGCCGATCGCCCCGACATTCATAAGAGGCCGATCTCCCTAAAGCAGATAATGATTAAGTATAATCCGATAGAACAGAAGAGAATATACTTTGCCATACAAGTATAATCGTTCACAAAAAAATGGCCTAATAACCGATCGAGTGCGATCAACCTCGAGGCTGATCGGGCCCGATCGGTTATATCAAAATGTACAACTAAAAGAAACTAAAGAAACAAAAAGTTAAAGTCAAGGATCGGCAGCAGGAGGAGCGGGAGCTGATGTAGGAGCAGGAACCGTCACTTCGTCGAGCGGCTCGAAGACTCTCTCTAGTTTACCCTCAACGACCCCTAGGTGGACATCAAATCGGTCGGTAGGGCAGCGATAGTAGTAGACGGCCTGATCAACGACGTTTTAGAAGCCCGTCTCATATTGAGCATAGCCCTGCTCGTCGGTAATGCGCAGCTCGGTTTCGTATTCCTCAGCCTTTTTCTGCCAATCCTCAGCCGATCAAACGGAAGCCATGTGCTCCAAAGACAAATCATCAAAGCGGCATTGGAGCTTACGCAGTTCGTCGGTCGCCTCCTTGGCCTTCAGCTACTCCGCTCGCTTGCTCCGTTTCGTCGAGCGGCCAGCGGAGGAGCCATCTTTCTTTTTTTTTCTTCCCCTTTTCCCCCGCGGTAGCAGGAATGGTGGTGATAGGGGGGATAACAAGTACGGGGGTGGCGGCCTATCCCCAACCCCCGACGCCCTAGTCGGTGCGTCTTTTTCAGGCGTGGGGGCCGCTGAAGGGCCGATTTGGCCGCTCGAGCGGGCAGTGACGTTGTCCGCTGAATCCTCCAGCCTGCATCGAGTCTTAGCCCGAGCCATGAATTCAGCGTTGGAGATCATCGTGCGAGCCATGATATCTACGAACAAACAAAAAATTTAGACAAGTTAATAGTGGCCCCTAAGACGATCAGAAAGATCATAACAACTAACCATAAACTACCCCAGGTAAGTCCGGGGAGCGGAGACATTGGATTAACGGCCTCAGTGGGATCTTGTCAGGTAGAGTCTTGAGCACGACGAGATCGGTCCGCTTGGCAGGGGTCAAACAGTCCTCTGCCCAAGGATCGACAAGCGGGGGCATCTGCGTCCAGTAGAGGGGGAACTTCGGTCGATCCTCCTCATCGAAGATAAATTCTTATCCCGAGCAGGGATCGAGACCTTGAAAAAACTGATCTTGAAGCCCTTATACGAGGCAAGATAGAGGTTGAACAAACTCTTGTTTGCCCCTAGAAACAACACCCAATCCTTGGTTAGAGTGGGTCAGGTCTTGTAGAAATGCAGGAACAGTGGCATGGTGGCGGTCAGATCGGCCGCTCGGCAAAGAACGTCGAAGGCCTGCATCGACGCCTAGGCGTTCGGATGTATCTGGGTGGGAGCACACTTAATCTCCCGCAGCATGGCCATCTGCCAATCGGCGAATGGCACGGTCAGGCCCAAGTCTTGGAAGAAGCAAGCGTAGACATAGACAAAATCTAGCTTCGCTTCCCCCTTGCCGTGGCACACTCTCTCGTTGCCCGTGCAGAGTTTCACTCAAAGGAACCCGTCTTCCACCTCGTCTCTAAAAACCTTGGTCCTCTCCACCAAATCTCCAAGGTCGTTCCCCCATCGGAACCTCGTCTCATGGGTCTGTGGCTCATAGGGCGCCAAGTCGTACCCCGGCACGATAGGCAAATCTGCTTGCTCCCCTTCATCGGCGACATCGATGCTAATCACATCCCCACTCTCTACGGGAGCATGAACCTGCTCCACCGCCATGTCAACCGGCTCCTCGGTCGGACTGCCATTATTGCTATGTACAGGAGAGCTTGCTGTAGACGACCCCCCACCGAGCGACGTCCCTACCTCGGACAAACTGAATGGAGAGGAGACTGATCCACCGCCCCTAGAGACTTCGACCACCCCACTGGAGGATCCGTCTGAGCTCGACCAACTAGAGGAAGCCATTATTACCTATAGAAAGAGAAAGACGATCGGTGATTCGGATGAAAAGAGAGAAGAAAGCGTGAAAATAGCGATAGCCACACACCTCTATTTATAGAAAGGTCGCGAGGACAGGTGGCAACACCAAAACCAAACAATTATGCGACGATCAACGGCCTAAGTGTTGCTACGCTTCGTCTCCCACCTGACAGGCACGACCCACGAAGTGGAATAATTGTCAGAAAGTCCCTTCGGTCCCTCGGCACAACGGTTTTTTCCTAAACCTTCTCGCTTCACCTTCGTCATCGCTCAAGGCTGGGAGGGTTTGTGTATTGTATGGCCCACCGGTCCATCGGCACAGGGAATCTCTTCCTGTATGGCCCACCGGTCCATCGGTTCAGGGAACCCCTTCTTGTATGACCCACCAGTCCATCGGCATAGGGAATCCATAAAACCCTTCTCGTTTCACCTTCGTCATCGTCCATGGCTGGGAGGGCTTGTGTACTGTACAACCCATCGGTGCATCGGCTTACCGAAAAAGACTTGAGCGGACACAGGCTGCTAGCAACAGATAGATCGTGTCGCAAAGCCAAGGACGATCGGCCCATCGGCCACATGGGTGAAACACATTTTTTGTTTAAGGCTACTCACCCATAAAAGATAACTCGCCTAGCCAAGCGACCGTCGGTTGATCGACCAAATGGAAAACTTGGATCAATCAGCCGGGTTAATTAAAATTAAACAAGTCAGTAATCATAATTAAGAGATCATTGGGCTGTGATTAAGGAGCCCTAATTATAGGCCCACACCGGAAACTATAAATAGGGCCCAAAGGTAGGTTGGTGAGGATCTTTAATTTGCATTTATTATAGTAGTTACGATTATCGACCGATCGGCCCTAAAAACTGACTTAAGCATCAGAGCCTTTTAGACAGGTATACCGATCGCCCATTCAACCGATTGGACGAGAAAGAAGATTGTGTGGAGTGGAAGTCTCAGCAGATTACTTGGGAAGGAAGCATCGAGGAGAAAGGAGTATAATTTGAGTGGTATCAGTAGGTGCTTGGTCCCTACACCCAAAACACTAACCTTTTATAATTGGTTAACTATGGTATCGTTATCAGATAGTTGTATTTGTATTGTTGGAATTCAAGTGTGAGTTTAAGTCTCACTTTAGTAAAAGTGAAAAAAATTGAGTATCATATAAGGAAGAAGACTTATAAATTTGTTGTCTTAAAGTTGTGGTTGAATGTGGTGTCAATCCCTTGTGTGTGGGTTGAGCTCATGTGTCATTGTTGTTATATTCCTTGGTGACCATATCTCCAAAGATCCATCAGTGAGACCCATGATTCATCTTCCTGAAGGAGGGTCAGGCAAATATGTCCTGCTAAGATGTAGGACGATAGAAGTAAGGGGTATTTGTGGTTAATTTTAGGGAGAAGTGTCAATATAAAAGGACTCGTATACCTGAAGAGAGAGATTATTAGGAATCCAAGTGAGTCTAAGTTGTGTATTATATAAAAATGAGAAAGTCTTAAAGTTTTGTATTGGAAATAGTATCAATCCCTTATGTAAGAATTAGACTCATGTCTCATTAGAGTTGTATCTTCATTATGATTCTCTCTTAAAAATAATAGGTGTATAACACTTGAATCATCAAGAATATGCTAAGAAATTTTGAGTTAATCTCGGGACTTAAAATAAACTTCGGTAAGATTAGATGTGAGAAAATAGTGTTGGGGATGTTAAATCTAGAGTGACTTATATTTAAATTGCAAGATCCTCTAGGTTCCTTTTGGAAATTAACAAAATCGAGAACGACGGATGGAAGAAAAATAAGAATTTAAATGTCTTTTAAAAACTAATAAAGAGCATAATTATTACGTTATAAAAGCTTAACAATGTTAATGTCGGAATTTTTCTTTTTTTTTCACATTTATTTTTTAATGTTATCTTTTATAAATAATAATTTTTTAAATTAAAATGATTATTTTATCAATTTTATTCTTAAAATATCGTTTTTTTTTAATTTAATCATTTTTTATTTAGTTATTCTGTTAATCTTAATCATTTTATAATTTTTTATTATAAAAAAAGGAAAACGCACTCACATATATTTTCACTGGTTATTTCATAAAAAAAAAATTGAGGAAGATGAAAATCTTTTAAAATCTAATGAGTATATCTATTATTTTATTAAAAACGAGGGTTTGTTTAACATAACCTCAAAAGATATAAATATAATTTAAAAAAATTAAATAAGACAAAAACATCAATTATATATATATATATATATATATATATATATATATATATATATATATATATAAGCATCATTTTAAACAAATTCTGTCTAAGCTAGGTATTTTATGAATTGTGAAATCCTCGAAATCTTCTTTAACTTTTGTATATTTCAAAAAAAAATTAAACATAAATAAAACATGGAACTAATCTTTTACTCCAAACATTTCTACGTAAATATATTTTTTTTTTCATCATTTGTCTTTATTCTGTATTAACCTTCTAAATGTTCATTTTCTTGTCAAAATATCAAAATTTCACCTTTGAAAAAGCTAACATAGCACCTTACATAATTATTAAAATTCATCAAATATTTAAATATTACTTTTAGACTTGTTTCATATAATAAACCCATCATAAATCTAAAAAAAAAAAACTAAAAATTAAATTTGAATGAAAGATAATTTGACGGTCGAAATTATAAAATAAATATTTATAGAACTGAATGTGAAGGAACATTGATATCCAATTCCCTCAAATAAATGTTTCAAACAAAAATTGAAATAATATATGAATGGATATTTTGATTAGATCAGACAACTTTTTACATAATATTACTATCTAAAAGGACAAATGTAATCTATGTAGTTTCTAATAAGTCACATTTACATTTATTTACGCATTATCCATTTCACTTAATTAGTGATTTAGTCATTTAATTTGTTATTTTGGTTTATTTTTATCCTTTTATTATTTTCTGATTTAATTTAAGTTTTTAATTTTTTAAAAATATTCAATTTGGTTCCTTTATTATTTTTTATTCAATTTAATCTTCTCTTTTTTTAAACAATCTAATTTTATCCTCTTCAATTTGAAACCAAATTAATAGTTAACCTCAATTACAACTTATATACATGTTAAAATAATTTCTTTTTTTTTAATTTAGTCATCAAATCACTCCACCTAAATATTCAAATTATTTAATTTTTTACACTCCACCTAAATACTCAAATTTTCTACATTTTGGTGGAGTGATGATGTATAAACTCTAAAAGATTATTTTAACATGTACATATATAAATTGTAATTAAACTTAATTATTAACTTGGTCTCAAAGTGGAGATGACAAAATTAGATCCTTTAAAAAAATGACTAAATTGAATAAAAAATAATAAGAAAAATTTTGTAATTAAACCTTTTAAAATAAAATTGAAGATCTAAATTAAACCAAAAAATAATAAAATAACAAAAATGAATTAAAACAACAAATTGAAGGACTAAATCAATAATTAAAGTTAGATTTTAAGATGAAACCTATATACAGATTTGTAAGTGATATTTCCAATTACCTTTAGAGTTTCACTTACAAAATGTAAAGTATTTAATAAGATAGATATTAATTAAAAGAAACTCTAAATATGATTGTATATTTACATATGGTTGTTTATATTAGTCTATCTAAATTTTTTTCCGAACCTTTTCTATGCTAAAAATATTTGTTACTAAATATTTCTGTTGTACAAATTACATATTTATAACTAATATTCATATAACCAATCGATAATCACTTATTCATTTCAAATGTTATTATTTATAAACGAATTATCAATTCAATGTATACCGAAAAGAGATTGTCAAATCATTGTATTTTTATTTTTTTTCTACACCCATTTAAGCTAGCCTTCAATATTGACAATTGAACACAAACCAAAACAGTGAAATCAACTGAAGACAACAACTTTACTTCTAATCATGCATTGGGAGGAAGACTTTGAGGTAGTTCTGTTTCTGGGCAACCATTCTTGTTCTTTTCCCTCTCTTCTTTAATTTCACCATAGAAATATGACACAAACCCCCAAAGAGACAGCACCAAAGCAACCCCTTTCTCCGCCTCAAATTTTTCTTTGTATACAATAACACCCAAAACTTCAGTCACCGGAAGAAAAGCAGCAATTATAATTCCTGAAAACAAAGACGAGGAGCAGAAGATAACCCCTATTGCTCCCAAGAAGAAGAACTGCCACATTATTGCACTCCCCACCAGCACAACATAGTACTTGCTTTCCCCAAGTTCATAGTCTTTTGCTTCTCGCGAAATCACCTGAAAAAATAACCACACACTTCATTTTTCAACTAATGAACATTATTATAATACCACTAATATTCACAATTTAAATGTAAGATTTCTTAAAAAGAAAGTGAAATTCAATTGGTTTCATGAGTTTTAATAAGTTTTAATTAATTAAAAGACACATGAAAAGAATTTAACTGAAATGTAAAGTTACAATACACAAATATTTGAGTAAACAGTGAGTATGTTTATTTATACTGTAATTGCACTGATATTTAATAATTTTTATAATAAATATCTTAAAGCTTTATATATTATATTGTTTTTTAGTTTAATGACATGCACAATTATTGTAAAAGCTTTTAACGAGATTGGGCAAATTTTCTTTCTTATATGCAATATAGTATAAAAGATTTACATAGGAACAAAAATCAAGCTTTTTGTATACTCTTATCCAATAATCACATGTTATATAGAAAGAATACATAAAATTAAAGTGTCAAAGAAAATAGTGGGAGAGTTGAGTGATGGATATTTTTTCCAAGCAAAAAGAGAGAAAAAGCTTATCCAAACCTTGAAGTCATTATTGATGAGCATGCCAAGGGTGCAGAACAAGGTAGCAAAGAAGCACATCACAAGCTGAATCTCCATCACCAGAGAGTAAGTAACGCGCTGCTTGCTCCGTTTGTACACCAACTCCATCAACGGCAGGACCAATCCGTACAGCGCCGCAGCAGCCAGAATCATAAGGAAACCGATCACGTACTGCCGCGTGGACTCGCCGCTCGGACGGTCTCCACCGGAACGCAGCGCCAGCACCACCGCCGCGACGGTGAGAAGCATAACGGCGTTGACGGAGTACACCGTGAACCTGTGCCTAACGAGGAGGAAGGCGAAGACGGCGGTGAAGGCGAGATGCGAGGCTTGGATGAGGGAGGAAGTGGAGACGGGTAGGCGCGCTATGCCGCAGGCGTAGAGGTAGTCGTCGAGGCCGGTGAGGATTCCGATGACGGCGGAGGCGAGAAAGAGAGGGAGTTTCATGGAGACGAGGTTAGGTTTTGGTGAATGATGAGAAGAAGAATGAAGGTGAGAGATGGTTAAGGGAATGAGAATGAGAGGAAAAGCGGCGGTTTCGAGGAAGCTAGAGAGCCAGATTCGGTTGCCGCCATGGATGAAGTAGAGACGCATCACGAGGGGGCCACCGGAAGTGCCTAGGGCTAGAAGAACTGAGTTTAACAGTAGGAGCACTCTCTTCATGCTTTTTTTTGCTTTTTCTTCTTCTTCTTCTTTTTCTTCTTATTCTAACATATACATTAGTTCCTTTCTTTCTGTTTGGTATGATATTTCTGTAACAATAATGGATATGTTTTCGGACAGTGATAGCTTGACCAGTATCTAAGACAAGGGGAGTTTATTTATAAATTGCTATAATGTATTTTTTTCAGTTATTATTTTTAAATTTATATAAATTAATTTTAGCTTATGAAGAGGGAAGAAAAATAAATTTATTCCCATAGGTATTGTCTAAATTTATTCATGTTTTGACTCGAAATTCTCACATTAATTGAATATGAATACGGGTATGGAGAATTCCGACTTTTTCAATTTGGTATGGGATGGGTACGAGAATGTACATATTCATCATGTTCTCGTCCTTATACATGTCATAATACCTGTTCTCACCGTACCCCTTTTATGTTTAAATTATTAAAATATTCATAGTCAATTAAGCAACCATACATATATTAGTACATCCTTCTTATTTTTTATTTCTTCTACTTGTTTGGTTTGTTATGAAATTTATTCACATCTCCAATATATTTTCATCTTATCATAACTTTTATGCAATTATGTTTAACTGATGTATGTCAATTAAATATTTTGTATCTCTCACATTTGAATATTTCTATTATTTTTTAATATTTTTATTTATTATACATTTTTCTTTTACACAAGAATGTTTAACAATACTCTCAATTTAAGTGTTCAATAACATTAACTTTTCATTTACTAGGTAATATACAAAATTTATCTTCTTTACCCTATTATTATTAACTTTTGTTTAATTTGAAGAACTCATTTGTGTCGTTAAAACAATTTTCATTATTTTTCAACCATTGACTATGTTGATATTTGAAAAGTTTTCTTAGATCTCCGAAGTATTTTTCATCTTATCATATTCTTAATTATACATTTGTTTTCTTTGTGTGATTTCATTCAATAGTCTCTCAAATTTTTTCTAAGACACACATTTGATAATTTTTTAATATTTTTATTTGTTATTTCTTTTTATCATCTAGAATATTATTTTGATATATTTTATGTAATTATTTTTTATTTTCTAATTCATTATCACACTTTAATTTTGTCACTATAATTGTATAAATAAAATTTATTTACTATAATATAAAAATATAATAATTGTCATGATTTTTTTTTATTACCATCCAACATATATTGAAGTTTAAAAGATATAAGATCTATGTTAATTTTTTATTATTAATAGTTTAATCTTTGTTCTTTGTGTGATTTTGATCAGGTGGTGTATTATAACTTTTATTAATATATAAAAAAGATATTCCTTAGAATTTAAAAAATTGAAGTAAATGGACATTTAAAATATATTTTAATTTGAATATTTGTTTTCCTTTTATATATTTCTTTAAATATGTTTAAATTTTATGAACCATGTTTCATTAATGTTTGTAAATTTAATAAATATTTTGATTCTCATGAAATTTTATTTGGTATTCTAATTTCAAATGTATACAATTATAAATTCTTTCTAAATATTTGATATCGAAGAAACAACATTTCACTTAATATTGAATATTTGATAATATTATATTTCATTGGCCGTAATTTTTTATTATTTTATAAGAATTAATTAATTAATATTGAAACAGTAAGAAAACATGTACGGGTGTAGGTACGAGTATATAACCATTACCCGGTGGGATAAGGATGGGTAAAAAGTTTGATACATGTTGGGTTGTTGGGTTTGGATATGAGGATGTGAATGAATTTTTTCTATGAGGATGAGGATGAGTATGAGAAAACAAAACATGTCTTTGCCCCGTCTCGTTATCATCTCTACTTAGATAAATTTTATTTTTTAATATTTGTTTGGAAATTGTTATTTGGAAACTCCTTTAAATGTGTAATGATTGACATTTTATTTCGATATGGAAATATTTTTTTCAGCCTTTTAATCTCAAGAGTTTGATTGGCAACATTCTTTTTAGGGTTAAATATGTTTTTGGTCCTTTTACTTTAAGTGAAATTGGAAATTAGTCCCTCTTCGAAACTTTGGACCAATTTAGTCCTTCATCTTTTGAAATACGTGGATTTAGTTCTTTTAATCAATTTTTTTTAGTTTATTTGACATTTCAAATGTGTTTGATAATAGTATTTGACTTAACATTGAAGCAAAAATGTGTCAAACAGTATAAACAATTCAAATACAATCCTGAAATGTGTTTGAAACATCAAATAAATTTAACAAAATTTGGTTAAAAGGACTAAATCCACGATTTCTAAAGATGAAGGACTAAATTTGTTCAAAGTTTCGAAGAGGGACTAATTCCAAATTTTACTTAAAGTTAAGGGACCAAAAACATATTTAACCCTTCTTTTTATTTAAGGTTTTTTTAGACAAAAGTTAATTTTTATATGAAGTTGAAAATTAAAAATAAGTTGTTTAGTCTTTAAAAAGTAATTGAACTGAAGTAAATTGATACTAAAATTAAATGGTGGTATAAAATAAAGCTAATAATAGAGAGAATAATAGAAGGAAGAATAGAGAATGGAAGAATAAGGAGCAATTTTTCTTTCTGTGTGTATTATTACTAATGGGAATAGATACAATATGTAACCCATAAAGGATACAAATCAAATAGTTAATACACGTATTTACATAAAGAGTAATGAATCATATGAGTATCAATCATATGAGTAATTGTATCAAATCAATGGACGACCATTAATTCATAACATTCCCCTTGGGTATCCATTGATAAGAGAATGTGTCTCGTTAAAACCTTACATGGAAAAACCCTTTGGGATAAAAAACTAATGAAGGAAAAAGAGTACACCATTATGTATTCTTTAATACAATATTGTTCATCACATATTTTATTTCTCCCCATCATGTAAACTTACATCATTAAGATGACAAACTCCAAAGTTGTGAATCATTTGCTCAAAAGTTATTTTTGATAAAGACTTTATAAATAGACCTAAAACATTTTCACATGAATGAATCTTTTAGATATCTATATCTTTCTTTCAAGTGAACAATACATTATAGTCTTCATATATGGTTGTTGGTTCCATCTTTGTCATAGATAGCCACAAGTTTCTTAACCAAACACATTCACAACTTACCTCATGTAATAATAAAAATTTTGTATGATTAAACGATGTTGTTGCTATGGTTTGTTTCTCAAACCTAACTGGAGCAATATCAGTACCTCACTAGTGGAAAATAAGTTTTTTTATACCGATTAAAAAAGGTTTTTTATATCGGTTCTGAAATTGGTATTGTTGCATACAGTATAGAAAGTTTCAACTTTCTATGTCGGTTCCAAGACAGGTATAAAAAAACATGCTTCTATACCATTTCTAAAACCAGTATAGATGATGCACTTGGAAAGGGAAAGTTGTGTAAGAAAAAAATGACTTACTACACTAGTTATAATTTGTAACATCCCGTCAGGATATTACGAATTTAATAAAATAAAATAAAGTAATTAATTACATTATATTTAATAATACCTCATTTCCCAAAAACACGGGAAATTTAAAACTTTATTAATTCATTAATAAGTCCATAAATACAAAATTGCCAGTATAATCAAAATATTCTATAAGCCTTTATAACCCATTTCAAATAAAATAAAGAAAACATAAAGAAAAAGATCCCATGATCATCCCCTCTCCGCAGCTAAGCCTCACCAGCTCCACCTGCATCATCACCTGCTCACGTGTACCGCATACACGATCATCGCCAAACACAAGCAGATAGGGTGAGCTAAAAGATGAAACACACAAAAATATACCAAACATACATATACATGTATAATCGATAAAAATAATACAATAATAAGACAAACTCTTCCCTTATACCGCATGGCCACAACCATATATAATATCCTTTCATTTCCCACAGAACTTACTCCATTTCCATCACATGGCCACTACCATGTACACCGATGCACCTCGTGAAAGACTCGTTACCTTCCCTCCACATGGCCACCACCATGTATATTAAAGAAGTACATCCGGGAAACTCGTTCCAGTCCTTCCACATGGCCACAACCATGTTAGTAGTGTTCTACATCTGCTATTAAGTATCTCAAGGTGCCTTGCTACCACACCTATCGGCCATAACTGATAGAGCACGTGCGGAAACCATGCTACGGATCACACACCGTAATGCCAGGTGGAGTTCCCAATTACGAACATAGTCCGTAACGTCCCAGGACTACCAAACTCGTTAGCGAATCACTGAGGAGGGCAATCCCTCTGGACCCATCTGTACTGGCCACAACCAGCATACTCACACCGGCAACACTCACCAACCCGAGCCACAACTCAAAGGTTCCTTGTGTTCATCCGCTATCTCGAGCCACAACTCAAGGGAAGTCATTCCGGGCCACAACCCATAGAATGCCACATGCTTAACCCCTATCCTGAGTCATAACTCAAGGAAATGTTCCGGGCCACAACCCATGGAACACCAGCAAACTCACCATCGAGATATCTTAGAAGCCTTATAGATCATGCATCACCATTCAAACTTCAATCAACCCAATATTGAAACATTTGTTGCTAATAAACCTATCCTCCATTCATCCCTGGACTTAAACCTTCATCACTCGCCTAAGCATTCCAGTTCATCTCGCTTAGGCTAGGCTAGGTTACACTCGCCTGGGCGAGATCACGTTTCGCCCAAGAACCTCATCTCTCGCTTGGGCTGCAAGTTAAACCACCATCAGAATGTTCTTAGAAATCTCACTTAGGCAAGAGACTCTCGCCTGAGCGAGACGCACTTTCGCCCAAACAACACACTCGAGACACACACGGATTCTCGCTTGGGCGAGTCACACTCGCCTAAGCGAGATGGTCTGTCGCCCGAGACCAAATCACCTCGCCTGAGCGAAATGGTCGAGTAGAAAGAGGTTTATGAGTCCTTGCATATTTCACATAGGCGAGCCTGGCTCGCCTGAGCGAGACATGCAGATTCTGACACTGTTTCACGCACGCAACAGCAACAATCGCACCCAAAACATACTCCAATTTCATACCATTTCATTGTTGGTCTCTTAGCAAGCGTACCAAAAGTCAACTGTAGTATAATGATTTGAAGTAAGAGTGTTGAACCCACGAGGAACGGATTCAGTTAAAATAATTAATTATCTCGATCAGCATATATATACAGAAATTTTAATTTGATAGATCATTGATGTTTAAACTAATTTGCATAAACAAATACAGTAAAAGTAGAAAATTAGATAAAAATCCAATAAAAGAAACTGGGATTGAATTTCATCTATCTCCCTTATTTGTAATCTGGATGAATATAATACATAACATCTGAAAATACCAATATTAATGCACACTCAAAAATCATTTATACCGATCCCTCGCGTATAAAATTCATAAGATTAGTTTCCTGAATATTGATTCCTCATATATTCAACAAACTATCCAGCATTAAGATCGAGTATTAAAAGCAATTGATATATTGAGATCTATTCCTAGCATCACATTATATCAAGTATCATTGTTCAAATCAGATTTTCAGAAATACTTTCCAGTCAGATCTAAAAATCAAAATCAAAACATCTATTGATCAGATAGAAGTAAGTATTAAGAGCAGAACAATAATACCAATATTGAGTAAAACAAAAATGCTATATATAGATATCACCGGATTACATCCAAGTTCGAGTAGATTACATTCAATCCCAAAGGAGAAGATTAGCCACTCATAGTAGCTATCAAATCCTAAGAACTAAAGAAGAAGAAGAAGAAATATGATCTGTGTTATGCTCCTGGTAGTAGCTCTGCAGCACGGATGCACTCCTCTTCCAAAATCTCTAGCTCCTTTTCACTTCTGATTCATGGAGTATATATACTCCACGAAGGTCTCGCTCAAGCCACCTGAGTCTCGCTTGAGCGAGACATCATTCTTCATGCTAAAGAAAGCCTCTCGCTTGGGCGAGACGTGCTGAAGCCAAGATCTCGCTTAGGCGAGCAAGAATACTTCGAGCTGAAGAAAGGATCTCGCTTAGGCGAGATTGGCAGCATCTGATCTCGCTTAGGCGAGAATGGCGGCAAGGGAGGGTCTCCACTACACGAGCGCTTGCTTAAGCGAGGTCCTGCGTCGCTTAGGCGAGAATAGCGGCAATGGCTTTAGCTTAGGCGAGCATGCTTTGGTTTTGAGCGACCCTGCAAAGTTTCTTTCCTGTTTCTTCATTTCTCCTTTCACTCTTCTTTTGTTCTTTCCTCCTTCAATCATAATTTACCTGAAAATTACACAAAAATAAGGATTAAGTGATTTCTTTTCAACAAAAACTTGGAAGTTCATTCTTTTCTAGATTTAGGGAGAATCAATAATGATATAAACCCAAACCCCCAATTCATCACATGACTAACCCGAAAATCCATGGCAGAAAGTCATCAATTTCATACAATCAGATCAGAATATAATATTACGGGTTCAGCTCCCCTAACCTGGAATTTTCCCTTGCTTAGACAAATGCAGAACGTTGGAAATCTCTCCTTGATCACTAGGCAGCCTAACACCCTCCCTTCACTATGCCTTAAAGGTTTAACGCCTAAAACGAAAATTAAGTTTTAATGGTGAGTTTTATTGTTATTTAAGGCCTTTAGTATTAGCGTTCAACCTTCCTAGCTGCCCCATTTCTCTCCCCCTTTTCATATTCATGCCATACCAATTTTTAGCAAAAAGAAGAATTAATTTTTCACCACCAAGGTTTGAACTCATGACCACACCAAAGCCAATTTAATGCTAAACCATCAAGCGAACCCATGTTTCTTGCTAACTCACACAATTCAAGTATGGTAACATACGAAATACGCTCCATCATATTATTAAAACAATAATAATTAAATAACACACAATTGACATACATAGGACTCGAACCCAAGTACTCTCAACCACTTGAGCTAGTACTTTTCCATGTCATATCCATCAAAATTTAATGTCATAAATACACTAATTACCGCATTCAATAATTAATTAATTATTTAATTAATTAAATTCTGCGGATCTTACATAATTCCAATCGAAATATAAAAAAATCCGCCTTTTATACCCATTGTGACCATAGCCGGTCTAAAAAGTGATATTTTTTTTGAACAATTTTTTTATTCTTCATACCTAGGGATGTCAAAAAAATTTGTACCCGTGGGTATCCGCGGATAAAACCCGTAACGAATAGGAAACAAATATTAAAAATGGATACCCGCTACTTGCAGGTACGGATATTTTTTATACCCGCATGTTAACGGGGCGAGTACGAGTATCATAGTATCCATACCCGTGGATACCCGTACCCGCTAAAGTTTAATTCATAAAAATACCTTATATATATATATATATATATATATATTAGTAAAAAACATTATGACCTAATTTTTTCTAAGCTGCACATCTTGTCTTGTCTTCCATCTTCATCCTTCCAGCTTCAAGCATTGGTACATTGTTTTCTTCTAGATATACCCCTTGACATTCTTCTCTTTCTTTTCTTTGAAATTGGGCATATACATCAAACCCTATATAGACAATGACATTTTATGGTATGCTTGTAATCAAATTATGGAATCAAAATAAGAATACTTGACACGTGGCAGTTGAGGTTTATTATTTGTTTATTCTTCTTTCAAGAATCAATCGGAGAAAGTGGGCTTGTTGATCAAAGCACTAATTAAAAAATTTTCATTGTGTTGAACATCATTTTATATTTACTTTTATAATTATTTGGACTTGTATGAACTTGAGTTTATTTGAACTTTATTTAAAATTTATGACAATGATGTATTTTATTTTATTTTATTTGAATTTATAATTAAATATATGTATTTTAAATAATTTTGTAAATATTCGTGGATACCCGTAGATACCCGCGGATATGAACAAAATAAACGGGTACCCGCATAACAGATACCCGACAGATATGGGTATGGGTACGGGGCGAATATTTATTTAGTGGGTAGGGTACGGAGGAGCTACTACCCGTACCATACCCGCCCCGTTGACATCCCTATTCATACCACATACAAAACCTGTATATAAAATCACCTAAAACATCTAGACAACAAATTTCATTCAATCAAATATTTACATGAAATACAATCTAATGTTTATATGAAATATAATACAACTCAAAATCGAATGACTAAACATATAAGATTCATATGAAAACTCATAGAATACCTAACATCATCTTCTATAAATAGTTAAAAGAACAAAAGAATCTCTGAATCAGTTCAACAACAGTTTTTATTGATAGCAGACATCATAATTCCACAACTAAAATTTAATTAAGTTGCAAGAATTTGGAGATACTAATTTATGCAACTGAAATTAATTTATGGATGATGTTTTAATTTTATAGTAGATAAAAATTAACCTCGATCTTAAAAATAAAGATGCTATAGAGGGTTATATGAACAGAAGAAAAGAAAGTGGTGAAAGAGAAGTGACATATGAGATAAGGAAGGACAAAATTCACAAGCTGAATTAGTTTTCTTGCAATCAAATGATAAAATAAGAAAAATTAAGTTAAAATAAAATCAAGTAAATAAATAAAATGGAAAAATGATTTGAGTTACAAATATACTAAAAAAAGATATATATATATATATATATATATATATATATATATATATATATATATATATATATATATATATATAATTATTAGAGT